>ERZ779798.122-NODE-122-length-28738-cov-5.48775_pt1 | contig 28738 bp, 30 predicted proteins | sample MGYA00433090_ERZ779798 | MGnify/ENA primary metagenome ERZ779798 (study PRJEB29588, sample SAMEA2151468) | human gut metagenome | biome: human gut; feature: human-associated habitat; material: faeces | place: Denmark | collected 2008/2010 ...
TCTATAAATATAAAAAAATTCTATATAATTCTTCTTTGTTAACTAGGTTAAAAAAATTTTTTTTATTTGCAATTATTTTTAATTTATAGTTATCTAATTATATGAATGACATATTTAGAAAGGAGGTTTATAAGTTATAAATAATGAAAAATATATTTTCTAGGAACAAAAAAATAATGGATGAAGAGTTTGAAAAATTAATAAAAACTTCACAAGATGATTTATACAGAATTGCTAGAGCCAAATTAAACAATGAAGAAGATATTATGGATGTAATTCAAAATACGATATTTTCAGCATATAAAAATTTTAATAAATTAAGAGAAAAAAAATATTTTAAAACATGGATAATTAGAATATTAATTAATCAATGTAATCAATTTTATAATAAAAGGAAAAAAATTATCAATATTTCAGAATTTACAGAAAATATTTATGAAAAATCTTTTACTAATAATATAAACGCATCTATTGATTTCAATTTATTATTAAATAATTTAAATGAAAATGAACGAATTGTTATGAGTTTATATTATAGTAAAAACTATTCATGTGATGATATTGCAAACATTTTAAATATGAATATAAATACTGTACGAAGTCATTTAAAAAGAGGTAAAGATAAAATAAAAAAAATTTATGAAAAAGGAGGAATTTATAATGGAGAATGAGAAATATGATGATTTTGATAAACTTTTATATAACGAATTTTATTATAATTTAAAAATAACTCCCTCAGTTGAAAAATGTATTGATGATACATTATATATCATAAAAAATAGGCAAAAATCAAAATATAAAATAAAAGATTTATTGAAAAAGGTTGCAATGATTTGCATTAGTGCTATTACTTTGTTTGGTGGATATTGTTTTGCAAAAGCTATTATACAATACTATTTTTATCCAGAAAATAACGGAATAGAAACAGCTGCAAGTAATGGATATATTTACACTGTTAATTCAGATTATGTAATATCAAATAACAATAAATTAAAAGTAGATAATATTTTAATGGATGATTATACTTTAAATTTATCATTTAGCTTAGAATTAGATAATGTTGATTACACTAAAATAGAAGATTTGATATTTTCTAATATTTTAATAACAGATGATTATAACAATATATTATATGCTAATAATGAACAATCTTTTAATAATTATTGTGACAAAAATAATTTAAATTATAGTTTTATGGATTTCACAGATAATTATATAAATAGTGGTGTTAATTGGTATATTCAAAGCATAGATAATAATATTATTAAAGTTATATATAACTTTACACCTTCGGGATTGAGTAAATATCCTAATAGTAAAAGTTTGAACATAAACTTAAAAGACTTCAAAATTGCAGAGAATTCAGAAGAAATAAGTAGCAATTGGTTCTTTACAATAGATTTACCAGATTATTTTTACAATAGAACTAATATTTCATATAAATTAGCAGAAAGTAATAATCCTAATTTTAAAATCAAAGAATTCAATGTATACAAAAGTTGTTCAAAGTTGTTGATGGAAATGCCAAAGCCAGAAAAAGTTGTTTCAGATGAAGAATTTACAAACTTAACTAAACAGTTTTTAGAAGAAAATAACGAAAAAAATAAAAAAATACAAGAAGATCCAAACGAGGATATTCCTCAATCCGAAACTGAAAAAAGGTTATTAGAAATTGTTGATGCCCAAGGTGAAATTTATAGAAATATATATATTGAAAATTCTGTTGGAAAAAGATTCTATCCTTCGAATACTTCTTTCGAAAATAGTGGCTCATATGATTTAACTGATGAAACAATCTTCTATTGGAATACTTTTAATTTAACTAGCAATGATTTAACAGATTTCTTAACATTACATATAAGCTATAATAATAATGATATCATTATAAAATTGCAAAGAAACTAATTAGTAAAATTTTTATCAAAATATATACAATTGATTTTTAATTGTAATACTAACACAAAAATGAACTCTAAATATTAAAATTAGAGTTCATTTTTTATAATACGCTATAAAAAATTACTTATCATATATCTCAATATCACTAATTACAGGATATTTATTGTTAATTGTATCTTTATCTAAGCCTATCCAAAACATAAAACCTATTACTTCTTCTTTTAAATTATAAACATTTACTTTACCTGAAGAAGTTGGAATATTTAAATTTGGATATGCTATAGCTTTAAATTCAAAAGTGCTTAAATTATCTTTTCCATTAAAATATCCTGTTGTGGAATCCTCCATTATCAAAGTAATAATTACATAATTTCCCATATTTTGAATATTCGTTATTTCTTTTGGATTACAAATCAAGTTTCCATCTTCATAACAATATGCCAAATTTTTAATGCACTCTTTTTTCCATTCATCTCCAGTTATATTTCTTATTACCTTACCTGAATTATAATAATCTCCTATTTTAACTTCCGATATAGACATATTTTCATTAGTTCTATAATTTGTTAGTTTAGTTTCATTATCTACATTTATTATATATGGGTAATCAATCTCTTCATTTTGTATTGTTATAACATTATTTTCAATATTAGTAATGATACCATTGTCTACTACTTTATTATTAATTGTATTTGTCATATAGTTTTCAACTTCTGACAAATCTTCTTTTTCTATATCTTGTTTTTCAGTTATATTGTTTATTACCCCATTTTCATTATTATGTTCTCTATCCCCAATATTAAATACAATTATTCCGCATATTAATACTAAAATTATACCTACAACAACTATTATTTTGTTATTTTCTCTCATAAAATCACTCCTAATATTTTGATGTTAATCATAATTTAATTTTTTCTCTATTTCCTTATTTTTTTACTATATTTAATTATCAAGGTTATTCCATAAGCCAATATACTTTCCAAAGTTAATATTAAAGCAGTAAGAAATACTCTTGAAATATCAGCAGTTCTAAATATAAACATGAGTCCTATATTATAAACTAATAAAGTCAATAAAAAATTAATAAAAATTTTTAGTATTACTTCTTTTAGGTTTCTAATATTATTGATATTTTCTAACCTTGCAACAATAACACTTACTATTGCAATCCCTCCATAAATCCAAATTAAAACTAATGGTATAATCGCTATACTAATTACACAGAAAATAATAAAAAGCATAATTATCATTATAAGATTAATTATTGGAACCATTGAAAAATATTTCTTCATTTATATCCCCCATAATTCAAAATATTTTTATAACTTGCACTTCATTTGTTATTTTACTTATTTCTTCTTTATTATTAATTGAGTGATTCTACTCTTTATCCGCCTAGTTTTCTAATTTTTATTTTTTTATATGTTTAGTCCTACAAATTAATTACTAGCTATTGCTGTAATTATATCATCACCATATAATTTATACAATAAACTGATGTAACATCTATATTAGACATATAGCATAGACGTTCTACTATAAATAATGCCATCAAAAGAATATTAATTAATGTATTCAATATTACAGATATTTATAGCCACTCTTTAAGACACACTTTTGGTACTAGATGTATTGAAAGTTTTAGGTTCCTGTGGTAGTTTGAATATTGTTAGGGCATAATTATTTGTAAAAAAATAGCCTGTATCTGTTGATACAAGCTATTTACATCGATTATTTTGTTGGCTGGGCTGGCAAGATTCGAACTTGCGCATGCCAGAGTCAAAGTCTGGTGCCTTACCGCTTGGCTACAGCCCAATATAATTTAATTGTCCATTTTTGTTAGGCGATTTTCTCAGTATTACCCCAATATAAAATCTGGGGTGAGTACTGGGATTCGAACCCAGGGTCTCCAGTGCCACAAACTGGCGCGTTAACCAACTACGCTATACTCACCATCTCTTGCGGACATTTATTATTTTAAACTATTTTATATCCTTTTGTCAACTATTTTATTAATATTTTATAATAATTTTTATTTTTCAAGAAATTTCTAAAATTTAATCCAGCATATCCCTTTTAAATGGTAGACCAAACTTCATACTCAATTGAATAAAACAACCCAAAAGACAATTACAATTCTCAAATTGTAATCGCCTTTTTTATTAAATCTTTTACTCTTATCTATCTTCTAATTTATATATCACAAAAGCCACAATTACGCCTAAAGTAGCTGTTATAAGCTGTGTCATTCCCATTGCATTTCTTAAATTTTCAACTAATTTTTCTGGAAAGATTTCGAATAAATTAATTATATTAAATAATGCAAATATAATTACTACTTTAACAACGATTCCTACAATTCCAGCTAAAAAGTAATGTTTATTTTTTCCTAACATTAATAATTTATACGAATAAATTAATGCAAAGTTTCCAAGCCATATTGCAGGTATCATATATACCATATATACAGATGCTGTTCCAAAAACATATCCACTTAATATTGTAGATATACTTGGCATTGTAACTACTCCTAATATTTTTGCCCAACCTTTTAAATTTATTGCTGCAGTAACAAGCGCTGCATTTACAATAGTTCCTATTATCAATTGTGAATTAGTAGAAATAACACTTGTACTACCAAAGATTTTACTTAAAATTCCGCCTAAAAAAGTTGGTACTAGTAAAGCAATTAAGAATATTAATATTGTTTGCATAATATCAATACCTTTAGAAAAATCCTTTACTCTTCTTTTCATTATTCCTTCATTTTCCATTTTAAACCCTCTCTTTCTTTTTAGACAGAGCTTTAAAATATATCTTTACTTATTTGAATAAATAACTTTACTTGTTATTCCAGAAAGCTTTCCAATCTTTCCGGATAAAGTATTTATCTCATCTTGTGGAGCATCAATAACAATAGTAATAATGTTAATTGCCTTTTCTCTATATGGCATCCCCATTCTTCCTATTATTCTATTAGAATATTCATGTAAAATAGAATTTAACTTTCCAACTTCATCTTTCTTTTCTAATATAATTCCTATTATTGCTACTCTTGTATCCATAAAGTCCCCCTATTAGTTGCTTCTACCTTAATTTTAATTACTAGTTAAATTTTGGTATTAGAAGAATTTATAATACTTTGCTATAAAGATATTCTTACTAGCTCAGTTTATATGATTATAATATAAAGCTTATAAAAAAGCTAGTAATGTTCCATATATTTTTATCTATTCTTTTAAAACAAAAAAATAAAGCTTTCTAAAATTTAGAAAACTTTATTGGTGCGGATGAGAGGACTCGAACCTCCACGCCGTTGGCACTGGTTCCTAAGACCAGCGCGTCTGCCAGTTTCGCCACATCCGCATAAGCTTTAACATTACTTATAATAGCACATTAAAACTTTCTTTGTCAAGTATTTTTTTATTTATTTATGCAAATTATTTCTTCCTTGCAACAACAGCAAATCTTCCATCTTCTGTATGATATGAACATGTAGATAAAGTCATAAGTTGATCACCATATTCTGCTGTTTTACCTGTGTCATAAAAAGATGCTTCTTTTGCACTATTTACAAATTCATTATACTCTTCTTCATTATCTGCATTTATAAAATAATAATATCTAAATACATTTTTTTCAGACTTATAATATACTCTAGATTTAAATGCTGAAATAATTTCATATTCTGCATCTTCAGTTGCTGTTGTAAATCTTACAATTGGATGTTGCTTATAAAATTCCTCATCCTCATATTTTAGCAAGTCTTGGAACATTGCACCATCCCCCATATTATGTCCATACATCAATAGGTTACTACTAGGAATAGTCCAATCATAATCTTTATCTAAAAATATAGAACCATCTTTTGCTTCTTCTTTTTTATAATTATGTGTCATATAATAAGAATTATCTGTGCCTTGTAATACAGGATAATTTATATTTGTTCCCTCTATTTCTATCCATCCTACTATATCAGGATTTTCTTTTTGTAATTCCTGCACCTGTAACATTCTTTCTGTAGTTTTATCATCCACTTTTGCTTCATCTATTTGAACATTATTTAAAGCTGCACTTTCCTGTATAGTATCATTTTTGCCTTTAACAAAAAATATAATATATATAGTAGCTATTATAATCAACACAATTAACACTATATATATTAATCTTCTTGTTTTTCTTGCCGTTTGTTTAAAATGTTTAGCCATAATCCATCTCCATAAATATATTATAAGGATAGACAGAGCAAGTCTAATCTATCCCCTCAATATTTTATATTCTGTTTTTTCTTATTACAAATAATGTTGCTGCTGATATAGCAATTACTAAAACTGCAATTCCTGCATAATTTGCTACACCTGTTTTTGGAGTTTCATCTTTTTCTCCTTTATTTTCTTCTACAACTGTATTTTCTCCAGTTGTATTAGATTCATCTTCACCTGTTTGAGTATTATTAGCAGCTTCAAATTTTGCATAAACAGTTGTATTTTCTGTTAAATCTTTTGTTGTATCTAAAGCTGTTGTGAAGTTTGCATCAGTATACCAACCTGCAAAAACATATCCATCTTTTTCTGGTTCTGGTATAGCTAAAGAATCAAATGAATCAATTCCATCTGTAACATATGTTCCTTGATTATCTCCAGTAACTACTGTTACTCTAACCCCAACATTTATTTTGTATGTTTCGCTAGCAATAACTGCTTGTGAATCATCCATATCTACTAAGTCCATTTTTACTGTATATGTACCTGGCACTGGAAATGTAGCAACTATACGAGTTTTATTTACATATTCACCCATATAAATCGGAAAACCTTCTGCAGGTCCCCAATATCCATAATCCAAAACATTTATTGGTGTTCCGTTATCCTCGTAAGCAATAATTTCTGGTGTTGCAGGTCCTTGTACATCAAAATTAACTCTAACATGATCATAATTTTCATCACTGTTGTGTGATATTAATTGTGCCTCTGCTTCAGTTGCAGTTCCTGCTACTATTGAATTATAAATCAAATTAACTGAATATCCATGGCTTGACATAGCATTGCTAACGTTTGGAACTAATAGACTTGCAATTACAACTACACATATTAAAGCTATTTTTACTATATTTTTCATTTTTTCACCTCCCCTAAATTTACAAAATATATTTATATGTAAAAAATATAAATATCAATTTAGGCCTTTATCTTTTGATTATTTTTTACATGCCTTATTAATATCACAAAACAAATTATAAATCAATAATATTATAAAATATTTTAACTTATGAATTATTAGCAATAATTGCTAATTTTAATGCATCTTCTTTAGTATCAACAGCACATATAAAACATTTATTATGACAAAATCTTGCAGTTTCTACTGTTGTTACTTTTTGTAAGTCCTTGCCCTTTAGACCGGCCCATTCTTTTGGAAATAATTTTCTACTTGAGAACGAACCTAATTTTTCTGGTACAGTATAAATATTATATCCTCCTCTATTTGAAGGGAAAATAACAAAATTTATTAATTTAGCCTTAGAACTATCTGATTCTAATAAAAACTCTTTCCATGGCAAAAATTTTTCTAAAGTCATAATTCCATCTTTTGCATTATCTATAGCTTTTTCTACTTTTCCCTTTGCTTTTAGCTTAGATATAGTACTTTTTAAAGCATTATCAAATACTATTTCTGCCCATTTAACTGCATCCTCAAATCTAATATCTGGATCAATTTCTTCATCCCAATTTGGATTAAATTCTGCTACCACATTTGCTATTTGTACAAGCTTATAACTAACATCTATATCTGGTATTTGGCCATTATCTCCGGCATCTATGCACTGAATTAGGTTTTTATCTAACATCTCCCAGATTTCGTCAATATTACTATCTGTATATTTTCTTATGATATCTTTTCCGAACTTTTTCCAAACCAGACCACAAGATGAATATTTTACACCATTCTCTCTTTCTCCATTCCCTCCAAATTGATGATGATCTAGCTCGCCTCCACCAACATCATATATGTACTGGTTTTCTCTTGCTTTTTCTAAGTCTGAAGTTCTGCATACCACAACTTCTGGTAATAATTTTGAAAACATAATTGTAGAAAAAACCTCATCACAATGGAATGTTCCATTATGTGTTATACAATTTGCTTCCTCTATATTTTTTGTTACTTTTATATTCATCTTATCCTCCTTATATAATATAATTTTTATTACATTTGTGACATTGATAATGAAAATCTGTACAAATTTTATATTTTTCATTTTTATAGTCTTTCACAATTTCTGTTAGATCTGAAATACATTTATCACGATAAATATAATAGCAATCTTCTTTTAGATTGTATACTACCCTGCCTCTCGAAAAAAAATCAAAATCAACATGATATTTGTCATAATAATTATCTTCCCAAATTTCCATATGACTTTTTGGATAGTTTAAAAAATCTCCATATTTATCTGCTTGTCCGTTTTCACATTTATGAATTAAAAATTCGTTATTTACCTTAAAAAATATATTAACCATTATATATTCTCCAAATTATATTTTAAAGAATTATATCATATGTAACTTTATAGTGTATATTATTTTAAAAATATTTACAAAAAAATCCCTCAGACTTATTATCTAAGGGATTTTTATTTTTATATTAAACACCTACTGTTGTGAATCCGTTATCACAATGAATTATTTCACCTGTAATTCCAGATGACATATTGCTAAATAAGAATGTTGTAGTATCTCCAACTTGTTCTATTGTAACATTTTTGTGCATTGGAGCTTTTTCTTCTATAACATCTAATATTGAACCAAAATCTTTAATTCCTTTTGCAGATAATGTTTTAATTGGTCCTGAAGAAATTCCATTAATTCTCATACCTTTTTTACCTAAATCTTGTGCTAAGTAACGAATACTAGCTTCTAGAGCTGCTTTTGCAACACCCATTACATTATATCCAACAACTGCTTTTTCTGATCCGTAATATGTATATGTAACAATGCTTGCTCCTTCATTTAAAGCATCTTGTGCAACTGCTTCGTTTACTATTTTTACTAATGAATATGCACTTACATCACATGCATGAGCATATCCTTCTCTTGATGTATTAATAAAATCATTTCTTAAATCATCTGTAAAAGCATGTGCTATACTATGTAATATTCCATCTACTTTTCCGAAATCTGCTTTTATAGCAGCAAAACAATCTCTTATACTTTCGTCTGAACTTGCATCACATGGATATAATTTTGTTCCAGGAAATTCTTCTAATAGTTTTGCTAATTTTTCTGAACCTTCTGATGGGTTATATGTACAAATTAATTGTGCACCATTGTCATGAGCTGATTTAGCTGCTCCCCATGCAATACTCCATTTGTTTCTTACTCCCATTAATACTAATTTTTTGTTTTCTAATAACATAATCTTACTCCTCCATCTTTCCTATTTTTCTATATTTTTCATACCTTAGATTTAATAAATCCTCAGTTTTTAACTTAGCTAATTTTTTTAGAGTCTTTGTAATATATTCTTTTAGTTCTGCTGATACAAACTCTAAATTTTCTTCTTGATTATCTTTTTCTTTTATAATGTCATCTATTATTCCTAATTCTTTTAAGTCTTTAGCTGTAATTTTCATTTTTTCTGCTGCTTCTTTATTTTTACTTGCATCTTTATATAAAATACTTGCAAATCCTTCTGGTGATAAAACTGAATACACACTATTTTCTAGCATTGCTATTTTATCTCCAACACAAATTCCTAAAGCTCCACCACTAGATCCTTCACCAATTACTATAGAAATTATTGGTGTTTTTAATCTAGACATTTCCATCAAGTTCCTCGCAATTGCTTCTCCTTGACCTCTTTCTTCTGCTCCTAGTCCTGGATATGCTCCTGGAGTATCTACAAATGTAATTATTGGTCTATGGAACTTTTCTGCTTGTTTCATAAGTCTTAAAGCTTTTCTATATCCTTCTGGATTTGTCATACCAAAATTTCTTTCCATTTTTTCCTTTGTTGTACTACCTTTTTCTTGGCCTATAACCGTAACTACAGTACCATTTATCCTACCAATTCCACCAATTATAGATTTATCATCTCCAAAGGCTCTATCACCGTGAAATTCGATGAAATCATCTACGATACTATCTATGTAGTTTTTTGCTTTTGGTCTTTGTGCATCTCTTGCAAGCATAACTATATCCCATGCTGTTTTTTTACTCATTAATTTCATCTCCTTTCTTAGTTTTTATGTAACTCTAATATTTGTGCTAAAGTTTTCTTCATGTCTTTTCTTTCTACAATCTTGTCTATAAAACCATGTTCTAATAAAAATTCTGATCTTTGGAAACCTTCAGGTAATTTTTGCTTTATTGTTTGTTCTATTACTCTTGGTCCTGCAAATCCAATTAATGCATTAGGCTCTGCTAAAATTATATCTCCTAAGCTTGCAAAACTTGCTGTAACTCCTCCAGTAGTTGGATCTGTAAGCACAGTTATGTTTAACAACCCTGCATCATCTAATTTAGCTACTGCTGCTGATGTTTTTGCCATTTGCATTAATGACACCATTCCTTCTTGCATTCTAGCTCCACCAGACACACAAAATATTATAAATGGTAATTTTTCTTTTATTGCATCTTCTATAGCTAGTGTTATTTTTTCTCCTACAACACTTCCCATACTTCCCATTAAAAAGTTTCCATCCATTACAGCTATTACTACTTTATTACCATGTATTTCTCCAAATCCTGTTGTAACAGCCTCTTGTATTTTAGTTTTTTCTTTTAATGTTTCTATTTTCTTTAGATAACCATCAAAATGTATAGGGTCAGTTTCTGGCATGTTTTCATATGTTTCTACAAATGTTCCTTCATCTATTATTTGTTTTATTCTTCTTCTTGCTGATATTCTAAAGTGTTTACCACAATTTGGACATACGCTAAAGTTTTTGTGAACATCATCTTTATATAAGATTTCTTTACATGCATCACATTTTACCCATTTACCAACTAGCATATCCGCAGCTTTGGTATTTTTTTGTGGCTTTTCATCTTCACTATTGTTTACCTTTTTTATTTTGTCTATTACCATGCTCTTTTTTGTTCCTCCTTTAGGAATATAGGGATTTAGGGACGTTCCTTTTTTCCCTAAATTTCTTTATGAATTTTGAACTTTTTGACCGGAACTTAAAGTTTGTTTTTTATGTTAAATACGGACCTTATAGTTCAATTTATATAAATATTTCTGCCTATATAATTTTATTTCATTTATTGTATTTTGACAAGTTTTTATTTATTCATTTTTCGCTTTGGTTATTATATATTTTTTTTTTGTTTTTTTCTATTAGTATGAGTAGTCAGTTGAATAAGATTTTATTGCTTACTTCTATCACATTAATAGTGAATTAAAAGTTTTATCCGCTACAACTATTTTGAAATTATAAAATTTTACAAATTATGTTAATTGTGGTATAATATATCTATAAAAAGCTTTAAGGAGGAATATTTTATGAGTAATTACGAAATCATACGGGATTTAAAGGAGCAAGCCGACTTTTGGAAAAAGTTGTGCATCATCCTATTTCTTATCCTAATTGCCCTATTTGTAGCAGCGGCTTTGGATTTTTTCGAAATAAAGGATAGGAAATATCCATCTGTACCAGATGAAGAAAAATTGGTATACGATGACGAAACAAAGGTCGTATACAAACTTGTCCCCTATGAAGAGGACGGGTATACATATAAGTATCTGGACAATGAACTTGTTCTTACAATCTCATAAAATAATCTTTTCTTAATTCGTATCTTATATAATTGTATTACGAATCTATTGGCCCTTCTTTTGAAAAAGAAGGGTCTTGTCTTTTGTATAACTTATCTTTTATTTAGAAAAAATTAGGGAAGGAATGCTATAAAATGCATTCCTTATTTTTTAAAACTTTAACACTTTAATATCTTTTAAATCAATTCCATACTTCTTATAAACACTATCAACATCCAAAGTTGTAACTTTATCTTTTGGTAGTTCTAATATTTCTAACGTATTCATTACTTCTTCTTCATTTTTTCCTTCAATTTCAACATAAGTAGGAATCATTGGCCATGAATCTATATCTATTTCTACACCATTCAAAATATACTGAGTCCTTTTATTTTCTTGATATCCTTTACTTTTAATTCCCATATTTTCTAATAGTTCATTTGTTTTTTCAAAATCAGAAACTTCTACTTCTAATTCTTTTGTACCATCTATTGTTGTCTTTACAACATTTTTATATGTAAGTGTTGTTTTTCTTCCATTTGTTCTTAATCTAATCCATTTACCATCTTCCTTTGGAATTATGTCATAAACATATCTTTTTTGTTCGTTATCACCCTTAAATTCTGCACCTAATTCTTCTAGTTTTTTTATTAATCTTTCTTTATCAATTTCTAGTACTCTAATTTCATATTCAGTATTCATATCTTACTCCTTATATTCCTATTTAGCTAACACATAACTGTCTAATAAGCTTTTTTCACTTTTCATTATTATAAACTAGAAAAAACAGGGATTTTAGGACCGTCCCCAAATCCCTCTGCCCAGGAACGCCCAAAATCCCCTAGATCCCTGCTAATCCTAAATATCATACATATTTTTAGCTGTATAATGTGTATGTAAATATTTATGAGCAACTTCGCTTCCTGGTTTTTGTAAAAATTCTGAATACATTTGCTTCATAACTGGACTTTCGTGTGATTTTCTTATTACACTCTTTTCATCTATTGTATATAAAGCATCTGCTCTTAATTTTCTAACATCAACTTCACTTCTTATTTTAGAACTCTTTATAGGTTGGCCTCCACCCATCACACAACCACCTGGGCAAGCCATTATTTCTACAAATTGATAATCTGCTTTTCCGGCTCTTATCTCATCCATTATTTTTCTTGCATTACTTAAACCACTTACAACAACTGCTTTAATTTTCTTACCAGCAATTTCTACAGTTGCTTCTTTTCTACCTTTACCACCTCTTACTGCTGTATATTCAAATTGTGGCAAATCTTTTCCTTCCAATGTATCTGCTGCAGTTCTTAATGCTGCTTCCATAACACCACCTGTAGTTCCGAAAATAGCACCAGCACCTGTAGCTTCTCCCATTGGCTCGTCAAACACATCATCTTGTAATTGTGTAAATTCAATATTAGCTTGTTTTATCATTCTAGACAATTCTCTTGTTGTAATTACATAATCAACATCACGAAGTCCGTCAACTTCCATCTCTTCTCTTTGGCACTCATATTTTTTAGCAATACAAGGCATAACAGAAACCATACATATCTTCTTTGGATCAATATTATATTTTTTAGCATAATATGATTTAACCATTGCTCCAAACATTTGATGTGGAGATTTACAGCTTGATAAATGTCCTAATAAATCTGGATAATTCTTTTCTGCAAACCTTACCCATCCTGGACTACAAGATGTAATCATTGGCAAACACTCTTGTTTAGAAAAACGTTCAACAAATTCATTAGCTTCTTCCATAATAGTTAAATCTGCACCTGTATTTGTATCAAAAACTCTATCAAATCCCAAACTCTTTAACGCAGAAACCATTTTACCAGTTACATTTGTTCCAACAGGCATTCCAAATTCTTCACCTAAAGCAACTCTTACAGCAGGAGCTGTTTGAACAACTGTATAAACATCTGGATCTTTTAAATTTCTCCAAACATCTTTAATATATTCTTTTTCTTTTAAAGCCCCTGTTGGACAAGCCTCTATACATTGACCACAAAAAGTACAGTTAACATCATTTAAACTATGGTCACCAACTGTAGAAATACAAGATTCAAAACCTCTATTAATACAATCAATAGCTCCTATTTCTTGTACATTCTTACATGCAGCAACACATCTTCTACATAAAATACATTTATTAAAATCTCTCATAATTGCAGGAGATTTATCATCAACTTTATGCTCTGTCATCTCACCTTCAAATTCAACATGTTGAACATTAAATTTCATTGCTAATGCTTGTAACTCACAATTGCCATTACGACTACAAGTTAAGCAATCACGATGATGATTAGAAAGGATTAAATCTAGTATAACTCTTCTTGCTTCCATAACAGCTGGTGAATGTGTATGTACAACCATACCTTCTTCAGCCTTTTGAATACAAGAAGTTGCAAAACCCTTTCTTCCATCAACTTCAACTATACACATTCTGCAATCTCCAACTTCATTAATATCTTTTAAAAAACATAATGTAGGAATATCTATATTAGCTTGTTTTGCAGCCTGCAAAATAGTTGTCCCTTGCTTTACTTTAACTTCTTTATCATCAATTTTTAATGTTACTAAATTCTCTTCCATCTTAATTCTCCCTTCACTTGGACTTAGTAAATTCGTTCTTATATTTTGTATTACTAGTTCATAATAGCTTTAAATGGGCATTTATCAACACAAGTACCACATTTAATACAAACATCTGGATCTATTTTATGTGGCTGTCTTGGCTCTCCTGTAATTGCATTAACAGGACAATTTCTCTTACAAATACCACAACCTTTACATTTTTCTGGATCAATCTCTATATTTGCTAAAGCTTTACATTGACCAGCTCTACACTTTTTATATTTAATATGCTCCATATACTCATCTCTAAAATATTTTAGAGTACTTAAAACTGGGTTTGGAGCTGTTTGACCAAGTCCACAGATAGCAGATTTTTTAATGTTTAGTGCTAATTTCTCTAATTTATATAAATCATCTTCATCAGCTTTACCTTCACACATTCTATCTAATATTTCTAACATTCTCTTTGTACCAATTCTACAAGGAGTACATTTACCACAGCTTTCACTAACTGTAAAGTCTAGATAAAATTTAGCAATATTAACCATACATTTAGAATCATCCATAACAATTAATCCACCAGAACCCATCATAGAACCAATACTAGAAAGAGATTCATAATCTATTGGTGTATCCAAATGCTCTTTTGGAATACATCCACCAGAAGGTCCTCCTGTTTGAGCGGCTTTAAACTCTCTACCATTTGGAATTCCTCCACCTATATCAAAAACGATTTCTCTTAAAGTAGTTCCCATTGGTACCTCTACAAGTCCAATATTATTTACATTTCCACCTAAAGCAAAAACTTTAGTTCCTTTAGATTTTTCTGTTCCAATACTTGCATACCATTTAGCACCATTTAAAATAATTCTAGTAATATTTGCATATGTTTCAACGTTGTTAATCAATGTTGGTTTACCCCATAAACCAGAATTGGCAGGATATGGAGGTTTAACACGTGGTTGACCTCTTCTTCCTTCTATAGATTCTAGAAGCGCTGTTTCCTCACCACAAACAAATGCACCTGCACCTAATCTAATTTCTATATCAAAAGAAAAATCTGTACCAAAAATATTTTTCCCAAGTAATCCATATTCTCTTGCTTGATCTATTGCAACTTGAAGTCTTTGAACAGCAATAGGATATTCTGCTCTTACATAAATATATCCTTTATCTGCACCAACACTATATCCGGCAATCTCCATTGCCTCTAATACACTATGTGGATCACCCTCCAAAATACTACGATCCATAAAAGCTCCCGGGTCGCCCTCATCTGCATTACATACAACGTATTTTTGATCACCTTCAGCTTGTTTAGTAAATAACCATTTCTTACCAGTTGGGAAACCAGCTCCTCCACGACCTCTTAAGCCAGATTCAGTAACCTCATTAATTACTTCATCTTGAGACATTGATGTTAAAACTTGTTCTAGCGCTTTATATCCATCAAAAGCTATGTATTCATCAATTTGTTCTGGATCGATAATACCACAATTCTTTAAAGCAATACGTTTTTGCTTTTTATAAAAATTAAGCTCATCCAAACGATTAACCATTGTATTATCAACATCTTTACATAGAAGTCTTTCTACAATTTCACCTTTTTCTATATGTTTTTCAATAATCTCTCTACAATCATCTGGAGTTACCATAGCATAAAAGGTATCCTCTGGACGAATTATAACAATAGGTCCTTTGGCGCATAAACCAAAGCATCCTGTTTGAATAACTCTTACATTTTGGATACCTTTTTCATCTATAATTTTTCTAAAATTTTCTATAATCTCTGGTGATTTTGAAGACGTACAACCCGTTCCTCTACATACTAAAATATGTTTTTCTCTTGTATCTGCTTTAATATTTACTCTTAAGTCTAATTCTTTTCTTTTTTGTTCTCTTATTTGGTGAATTTCTTCTAAAGTTTTCATACTCTTCTCCTTTCGATATATTAATCCATCTTTAGTACTTATTTGGTAGACCTACTGACTCTTAATCAGTTGCCCTTCATCTCGATTTTATATTGCTAATTTAGTATTTTTTTACATTAAGTTTTTTAATTTTGACAAATTTTTAGATAAACCTATTACCTCGATTGGTATTTCAACTAGTCCTTCATTTGTTGCCACATAATTTTTGATTTTTATATCTTTTAAATCCATTATATTTTCTAACTCTTTTACAACATAATGTAATTGCACACAATGTGGCGATTTATCTACTGTTACAAATGTTAGTTCCTTACATTTCTTTCTAGCTATCATTCCAGCAATTTTAGTTATAACCATATTTAAATGTGTATCTTCTAAACATACATCATAAATATTTTCTGAAATTTCATTTAATTCATCATATATTTTAGGAAACATATATTCCAAACAACTTCCAATTATTATCATTTTTTCTTCTACATCAAAACAGTTTGTTTTTAATAAATCTTTTTTCAAAATGTTCCTCCTATGTTTGTTTAAGTATCTTAATTATGTTTAATTACATTTTTTTCTGTACATATTTAATCTTCTTTTTTCATATATTCATCTAATACTTCATCTAGTTTTTTTACTGTTGCTTTACCATATACTTCATTATTAATAGTAAATACTGGCGCTAAACCACATGCACCAACACATCTTGTTGCATCTATAGAAAATTTACCATCTGGAGTAGTTTGACCTTCCTCTATTTTTAGTCTTTCTTTTAATCTATCTAATAAAGCTTGTGACCCTTTAACAAAGCAAGCTGTACCTAGACACACTGATATATTATATTTTCCTTTTGGTTCTAAAGTAAAACGAGAATAAAATGTTATGACACCATAAATTTCTGCCATTGGAATATTTAAATAATTAGAAATTTCAATTTGAGATTGTTTTGGAATGTAACCATACTTTTCTTGAACTTCATTTAAAATTTGAATTAAATTTGATTTGTCTTGAGGATAATTTTTAAGTAATTCTTGCATTTCTTTTGATAGTTTTTCGTCCATACAATTTTTTTCGTCCATATTTGCCTCCGTTCTGTCATAAGTTCTTCCTTTTGTCTTATTTAAACTGCGTGGCTATGACATTATTGAATATATATACTTATACAGTATATGATATTAGAACTCATTATATCAAAAGAAATTTATTTGTACAATAAATTAATATAATTTTTGTCGATAAAAATCGTAATACTTAATATATAAATATATAAAAAAACAAGCCTAAACTATTAATTTAAGCTTGTTATTTTTTTTAATTCTTCAAATACTGCTGTAATAAAACTAAAAGAACTACTATCTACGAATGATAATAAATTTATAGCAATTACAGCTGTAAGGACAATACCAATAGCTCCTAAAATAATTCCAATTATTGAAAAAACTTTCTTTCCATTTTTCACACTTGAGGCTCCAAAGCCAATTGCTATGATTCCACATAAAACCGAAATATGAAAAAAGTATGCTAACACTATTGATATAATTCCTAATACAATAGATGCTATACTATATTTTTTATAATGCTCTTCCTTTCCACTTTGGTTAGTTTGAGCAACTTTTTTTTCTTCATCCTTCATAGTTTACTAATTCCTAGTCATTATAATAGTAATAGCTTGATGGATAGTTACTATTATTAATTATATCTTTAGAATCATCTATTACATCCTTAGCACTATTATATATTCCTAATCCTAATAATACAACTCCTACATATAAAACTATACATAAAATTATACCAATAACACCAGTAACAATTCCTGCAATTGACATTCCTCTTTTGCTTGATTTTATTCCTATAATTCCAAGTACTAATGCTATAATACCACAAGGAATAGATACATACCAAATACAACAAAGTACAATTGCAATTATTCCTAATACTAATGCTGCAATTGAAAATCCTTTTTTGTCATTTGTTGGTGTAGTATTAGTTGATTGATTTACCTCGCTTTCAACATTGTTTACTTCATTTTCTTTGTTTTCGTCCATAAAAACTCCCTCCTATTTTTTCTTTTTGTATATATGTATTTAATTTGATAAATACCCTAATTAATTTCTTAATATTATTTGCTCTTGTACTTCATTCTTTCCGTAGTTGTTTTTTAGTAATATTAAGTGTTAAAAGTTATAAAAACTATCATAATCATAGTCATAATCATAAGAATCTGAATAGTCATTATCATCAATTATATCTTTTATACTTTCAGTTATTCCTAGAGCAAATCCAAAGATAACTAACATCAATATTATAAATATAGAAATAATCATACCAATAATACCTGTAACAATTCCTGATATTGACATACCTCTTTTGCTTGACTTTAATCCTATTGCACCAAAAACAATAGCCAAAATTCCACATGGTATTGATATATACCATATACAGCAAAGTACAATTGCGACAATACCAAGAACCAAAGCTGCTATACTAAATCCCTTTTTATCTTTTTGTGGTTGGTTTGCTGTTGTATTGTTGTTATTCACGTTTTCTTGCTTTTCTTCTTTTACTACTTGAGGTGCTGGATGAGTTATTGAATTTGCCTCTGGTTTAAGTGTTGGATCAATGTTAGGTTGAGGTTCTGTCTTAGGCTCTGGCTTAGATGTTGTATTAACTACTGGTTGAGAATCTGGCTTAGATGTTATATTATCTGCTAGATTAGGCTCAGCATCCTTCTTTATTTCTTCTATATTTGTTTCAGTTTTTTCTATAGTTTGATTATTTGCTTCGATATTATTGTTATCATTTTTGATAACATCATCTTTGTTGTTTTCGTCCATAAAAAATCCTCCTTTATTTTATTAAACTCTCTTAGGAAATTTTTCTTTTGGGCAAACCTGATTTTATTATTTAAAATCATACTGTTTATGTAATACTTAATGTCTATTAATTATTTACTTTTTGTTTAACCTTGGCTGTTATTTTTACTAGACTAAGTTACGTAGTATTCCATATATTACTAGGATTACAGCAAAAATTATAGCATACCAATACTTGGGATATATCCATGTTAAAATTTTATTTTTCTTATTTAAGTTAATTAAATATACTATATTACAAAGTAATAAATAAAAAATGGCTATAAAAAATATTGGATGAAACAAAAAAGCTTCTTTAAAATTACCTTTTAACATATTTTCTACACACCTTGTTCCCCCACAAGAAGGACACTGAAGATTTGTAGCTTCGTAAAATAAACAACTTGGTGTATATTGCATTAGATTACTATTTACCCCCATAATTGCTATTATTAATATTAAAAGTTCTATTAGTATTATCTTTATGCTTTTTTTGTTCATTCTTTCACCAATCCTACTATAAATAATATAACATATAGTTCGACTATTTTCTACAAAATATTAAATTTTTTATATTTTATTTTGGAATATCTCGATTTACAAGGTAAATTCTTTAATTCTTTATAATTTTCGTATTATTTTTTTAATTTTCGAGCTATAAAAACATATTATATTTTAATTTTTTTGTATTTTTTTAACTTTTTTTATTTTTTCGACAGCTTTCTACAAACTTTGCATTTTTATTGTGTTACAATTATGTAAAGTAAAGGACTTATATATTTTTTTCTTCCTTTGCTGATAAAAGATTTATTTCAAGAAAGTATCATTGTTTTATTTTTTTCGTCACTGGTACTTTCATTTTTTTGTTTTTATATTTCATATTTTATATAAAATTTAGCATCACTAAAATTTTTATTAAAAAGCTCGCTCAACTAAAATTATTATTTAAAATACTATGTGTTTCAATATGTGTTTATTTTTATTCCTTATTAAATTATCCAATATTTAATCAAAATTATTTACTTAATTAGTTGTTTTGCTAATTTTATTGCTAGAACTGGCGCTGCATATTTAATCAAAGATATTTACTTAGTTAGCATATTTGTCGAATAATTTTTATGTGCTTGTACATAATTTTAATATAGATTTTTTATTAATCTACATATTTATTTAATATAGTACCGTTTGGGTGGCTAGAGTTATAACTAAGTTTGATGGAGGTATCTTATGAATTCTTTTTGGCTTGATTCTATAGAAAATAAGACTAATTTTAATAAATTAGAAAAGGATATATCTACTGATATTTGTATAGTAGGTGCTGGTATTTTTGGACTTACTTGTGGTTATTATTTGACAAAACAGGGATATAATGTTGTGATTTTGGAGAGAGAGAAAGATATTGCCAGTAAAACAACTGGGCATACTACTGCCAAAATAACAAGTCAGCATAATCTTATATATAAATATTTAATTGACTCTTTAGGTGTATCTATGGCTAAGAAATATTTGTATGCTAATCAAGATGCTATAGAAAATATTGCTAAAATAATTGAAGAAGAAAAAATCGATTGCGATTTTGAAAGACAGGATAGTTATGTTTATACAAATAATTTAGATGAATTAGAAAAAATCAAATTAGAAAATGAAGCTGTAAATTCTCTTGGATTTAAAAGCGAATTTGTTACATCTACTCCTCTTCCATTCGATGTGTTAGGTGCTATAAAGTTTCCAAATCAGGCTGAGTTTAATCCTATGAAATATGCGTATGGATTGGCAAAGTGTATTACTTCTAGTGCTGCTAGTATGATTGGTGGTTTAGGTAATGCGGGTTTGGTTGGCTTAGTTTCATCTGGAGATGGTATCGTTGAAAATAGTACAGGTGGTGATAGTTCAGTTGGAGATAGTTCGACTGTAGATGGAGCGATTGGGGCTGACATCGGTGAAAATGATTCGAGTAATGCTAGCTTAGCAGAATCTAATAGGAATAGCAATTCTTTTGCTTCTAATTCTACTAGTTCAATCAATTCTTTTACAGAAAGTTCTAATAAACACATCAACTCTTTTAAGGTTACAAAAGGTACAGGTAAAATTTATACAGATACGCTTGTTCGAAATATTGAAAAAGAAAATGATGAGTTTATAACATCATGTAAAGATTATGTTGTTAAATCAAAATATGTAATACTAGCCTCTCATTATCCTTTTATTGATCGTTTAGGATATTATTTTTTAAAGATGTACCAATCAACCTCTTATGTAATTGCAGTAGATATTAGTGATAAAGATTTTAATGGAATGTATATAAATTCTGAGCAACCTACTTTTTCATATAGATTTGTAAATGGTTCTAATGGAAAAAGGTTGTTGCTAGTTGGACGGTGCAGATCATAAGACTGGTAGTAAGATAGATTTATCAAATGCTTACAAATTCTTGGAAGATGAGGTTAGAAAATATTATCCTGATTGTAAAGTTTTATATAAATGGAATACTGAGGATTGTATTACTCTTGATAAAATCCCTTATATTGGTGATTTTTCTCATTTTATGCCTAATATGTATATTGGTACTGGCTTTAATAAATGGGGAATGACTTCTTCTAATGTTGCTGCTAATATTATTGTTGATAAAATTTTAGGTCGTGAAAATGAATATGAAGATGTATTTAAAGCTACTAGATTGCACCCTATTAAGAATAATGCTGAACTTGGAAATATGATAAAAGAAACTGCTAATTCGCTTGTGATTAATAAGTTTAAGGTGCATGAGGTTGTAGCTGATGTTGATTTAGAAGATGTTGAATTTAGTAGTGGTGAAGATGGCTTTAATGATAGTAATTCCGGCAAGGCTGGTTCTGGTGAGGTTGATAGTGATGATGCTGGTGAAAGCGAAAATGATTTTAATAAGGCTGGCACCGAAGTTGTAAATAATGTCAATTTTGTTGGCATTAATGAAATTGATAATAATACTGATGTGACTGGTTCTACGTTTAATAGAAAAGACGATAATGATGTAGCTCATGTATATGGTGGTAATTTTTCAAAAATTGAAAATAGCTCTACGCATGTATCAGAAAAAATTTTTGCTGATCTTGAAAATGATACTGGGCATGTGCTTGAATATAAAGGTCAAAAACTTGGAATTTATAAGGATTCTAATGGTAAAATATTTGCTGTTAAACCTATTTGTACTCATTTAGGTTGCTTACTTAGTTGGAATAATCTTGATAAGACTTGGGATTGCCCTTGTCATGGTTCTAGGTTCGATTATATGGGGCATCAATTGTATAATCCTGCGATTAGAGATTTGGATTTGGTAAAAGTGGAAGAGTATAAATAATTATTACTTTCGAAAATATTTAATTTTTATTAGTTTTACTTGATTGTATGCCGAAGTGAATTTTATATTTCATTTTATAATTTATCCATTATAGAAAAATATTCCTTTTTTATTTTCTCTGCTTTTTTGATATAATACACTTTGTTATTGGGGATATAGTATAATGGTTATTATAGCAAATTGAAACTTTGAAGATATGAGTTCGATTCTCATTATCTCCACATAGCGCCTATAAAATATTTATAGGCGCTTCGTTTTTTATTATTACATATTTTTTCTCTTAATAATAGTAACCTTCGGGTTATGAGAATTTAATTGTGATTTTTGAGAAATTTTGTTAACTTGAGTTTTTATTAGTTTTAATAGGGTTATAGCAAATTGATGAGATTATGAAAATCGTTAGAATATGTACATTTTTGCAACGATTGTCCCCAATTTGTCCCCAATTTTTTGACGCATCAAATATATGAAATTTCAATATATTCTCTAGTTTGTTATTGCAAGTTTTTTAGTGTTTTGATGTGTAGAATTTTAAAATTTATAAAAATGGAGGTTAATATTAATGAGTAATTTTAGAGAAGTTAATGATGATATTTTAAGAAATTGGTTACATTTTAGAGAAGAAACAATTTTTGGTAGACTTACTGACGAAGATAAAAAACATCATATTTATTTTGATGAAATTTGTGAAAATATTTTGAAGAATGTACCTAAACAGAAGCAAAAATTTGTAAAGAAGCAATTAGATAAACTGGATAAAAATTATATGGATTATCTTTGCTATTGGAATGAGAAGTATTATAGGAATGGATTTTGTGATGCTTTTCATATAATTATTAGTATATTAGAATAATACATAAGTGAGCAAAAGTGTGAATTTAACTTTTTCGTTAAATTCACACTTTTTCAAATATCCATTTTTACTGACGGTCCATAATTAACAAAATCAATCATTTGAATTGCTTTTCTAGCAACAGTATGTATTGATTTCATTTCCTTAGTTTTTATTATTGCTAAAATTCCTTCGAGATCATCTTCTTCAGTTGATGACTCACAAAAATTTTTAGCCCAATATATCTTTTCATTATTGTCAAATTTATATTTATCATCAATTATATTTATTATCAGATCTCCTAATGTTATTTCTTCGTCTTCAAATTTATTAAAATCTTCCAGAGCTATTCCTTTTAACTCTTTTGGTGTGCCTTTTTGTTTTTCAATAAGAATTGCTAAATTTTCTCTTCGCTTATCAGCAATTTCTTTCATTTCAATAATATTTTTCACATATTCTTCTGTACTTTCAATTTCTCCTTCACTAAATACTGCATCGAAGCTACCTTTTATTTTTTTAAAATTCTTATTTAACTTCGTATCCGCTGTATTTAATGCTTTTTTTAAATATGCTTTTAGCTGATTTATATTATCTGTTTTTCTTATAAAATACCAAATTGGTCCGATAGTACCAGCATATGTTAGGCTTGAGCATATTAAAGACCATGTTTCATTATGCGAAATTAGTCCATTTTTATCTGACTTAATTCCCAACTTTTCAAATTTAAAAGTAAATATCTCATATATAGAATCAATAGGTGGAACATCTAAAATATTCTCTTCTAATCTACCATTTGACACTCTTGTATCTGCATAAAATCTATCTTTTATACTAGTAAATGACTTTTTTAGGAATTGAGGTTCTATTGGAATTGACAATGGGTTATCTTTTTCTACTACTACAGGCAATCCTAATTCATTTTTTGATACTTTAATCAATGATGCATATTTAGAATCTTTCAAGGTATCCAATAAAAAAGAAATATCGTTTGCTTTTGGTGAAATCATTAATTTTTCAAATGAGTCCATCCATATCTCTGAATGCTCTGGCAATTCTGGTGCTACTAAATAAATTGATGCAATAGCATTTGCTTTTTCAACTATATCATTACTACTTTTCAATTTTTCTATTAGCTCATCTATTAATATTTGATTTTCTTTTATAATTTCAATTTTTTTCGGAATCGAAAATGTATATGGTTTAATTCTGGACGATTTACTAATCAAACTTAAAAAATCAATCACATCATTTATTGCTACAATACATACATCTTTTGATACACCTATCCCTGCATGTACTCCACTAGCCCTTAATGGCATTAGAAGTTTAAATTTGGACAATTTATTTAATATGTCATTAAGCATTTTTTCCATATCATCTACATCTTTAATGAGAAACGAAATCTTTAGATTTCTTTCTTTTATTAATTTTTTAAAGTCCTCCAAAATATTACTTGCTGATTTATAATATCCTGATGGCAATAATAAGCTTTTTTTCCCATTTGCTTGAGTCAATATTGCTGACATTGCTAATTCTGCTGATATCCCCGTCATTCCAATAGTTACTGAGTTTTTTGCCAAATTGTTTCTTAAATCTATTCTTTCAGGGATTCCTAGCGAAGTAATTGCCATACTAATGGTCTCTATACTTGATTCTAAAAATCTTATAGAATCTTTTTTTAGATACATTGGCATAATTAATTCCTCCCATACATATATCGCAACTTACTATTATCTTGCTTTTCTTTAGTTTCTTCAAATTAATCTTTTTTCTCAAGTAACCAATCTAATACATTTATCTTCTTTATTCCATCAAAATCAGCATCTAAATCATCATCTAATGTCAAAATATATTTAGGATAATTATCATTTATTTTCTTTAAAGGTGCTAGTTCTCTATCTAAAATTCTATTTTCTTCTTCTTCCTCTGCTCTAGTTGTTAATGCAACTTGATAATAAACTATATTTTCAGGCTTTTTAGCAACAAAATCGACTTCTAATTCGTCATACTTTCCTATATATACATCATATCCTCGTCTTAACAATTCAAGATACACAACATTTTCTAATATATGTCCCATATCTCTACCAGAACCTTGACCTAACATATAATATCTAAGCCCTATATCTACTGCATAATATTTTTCTTGTGTTTTTAAATAATCTTTTCCTTTTATGTCATACCTATTAGCTTTAAATATTAAATAGCTATCTATAAGTGCATCTACATAATTTGAAATTGTATTGTATGATGAATTCTTTTCTACACCTTCAATATTATCACTTATGCTTTTCATACTAGTTCTATTTCCTATATTATCATATAGATATTTTGTAACTCTTTCTAAAACATTTTTATCTGTTATTCCTTTTCTCTGCATTACATCTTTAAATAAAATTGTATTGTATATACCATCTAAAAACATATTGATATTTTCCGGGTTGATTTTATATAGCTCTACTGCTTGAGGAAAAGAACTATATCTTAAATAATCTCTAAACTTTCTTGATATATCTGTTTTATCTTCAAAAGCTGAAACATACTCTTTAAATGATAATGGTAACATCTTTATTTCAATATATCTTCCTGTTAGTAATGTTGCTAATTCTGAAGATAATAAATAAGCATTTGAACCTGTTATATATAAATCTACATCTTTATTTATAAATAAGCTGTCTACTGTTTTTTCAAATTCATTTACATTTTGAATTTCATCTAAAAATACATATGTCTTTTTTCCTTTTACCAATTTTGCTTTTATATATTCATATAATTTTTTTCTATCTTGTAATTCTTCATAATCAGCATTTTCAAAATTTATAGATATTATTTGATTATCTTCTACTCCATTATCTTTCAAATAGTCTTGGTATATTTCTAATAATGTTGATTTTCCACATCTTCTAATTCCTGTTATTACTTTTATTATTTGTTGATCTTTGAAATTTTTTAATATGGATAAATAATTATCTCTATTTATTCTTTCCATAGAATCTCCTCCTAACTATAATAATTATACTATCTTTTAATATTATAGTCAAGTTTTTTCAAAATTATGAAAAAACTCTGTGTCTTTATGGGCTTTTTTCAAATATAATAATAGTTAATACTAATTATCATATTTCTGCATAAAAAATATCGCTTATAAGAGATATTTTTATCTCTAAAGCGATATTTTTTATTTTTAATTTAAAATATACTTTCAAACTCCAATGGTACAATATCCTCATAAAGTAATATATATTTTGAATCTATTTGTCTATTATCATGATAATGTCCAAAATACCATTTTTTAAATTCACATTTTTCTGATATTTCTTGTAAATAATCTGTAAGATTATCTTTCTTATATGTTCCACCACTAAGTATAGCTTGTACATTTGTAGGACAACAATGAGTTATAATATAGTCTACTTTATAATTCGCCTTTTCTAAATTGTTTATTCCATTTTTCATTTCGTCATCTGTTGGAAGCTCTAAATCCCACCATGAATAATCTCTTATTCTAAAATATGCTCCTCTTTTTCTATACTGATATATTTTTTCTTCTTCATCTAAATTTAATATTCCTTCTTGTATGTCATGTGATTTAGCTCCTCCAAAAATAAAGAACTTTTTATTATCTATGTCAAATACTTCGCCACGCATTAAGTGTAATACAGAATCTCTTATTTTATGAACTTTACCTCCATGCCATTCCTCTACTGGATAATTATATAATCTTACAAAATTTTCATGATTTCCATCTACAAATAATGTTGTAAAATTCTTTTCATTTAACCAATTTAACCAATATTTTTCATATGTACTTTCCACCAAATAATTCCATACTCCTCCAAAGTCGCCACAAATAATGACATAATCGTTTTTTGTCATTTCTTTTTGAATTTGAAATTTATCAGTTGAAAATCTAGCAAAATCCGAATGAGTATCACCTGTAAGATATATCATAAGTAAAATCTCCTTTATAATATTTACTGTTTTAGATTATTTATAGCCTTTCTTAATGTATTAACAACTAATTCAGCACAATGTATTTTTTCATCTGGTAGTCCATCTAAGTCTTCAATTATTTCATTTGCTGTTATATATTTAGCATTTTCTATATTTATATTTTTAATCATCTTGGTTATTACACAACATGATGCAATAACTGGTGGACATCCTTGTGCTTCAAATTTTGCATCTACAATAATACCATTCACTATCTTTAGATATATTTTTATAATGTCACTGCAAACTTCATTTTCAATTATTCCTATTGAATCAGCATTTTCAATTATTCCCATATTAATTGGATTTTCAAAATATTTTTTTACTTTTTCACTATACATTTTCTTTTACCTCTTAAACATATTCTACAGCATTTCATTTAATATAGCAATATAGAGCAGCCTTTTGCTACTCTATATAAACATTTTTTGTAATAATCCATCTTTTAATTTTTGTTGATAATCATATTTTATTTCCTCACAATTTATCCTTTTATCAACTTCATTCAATACTTTTGATATTCTTTCTTGTTGAATAATATCTGGTAAATTTATAGGGATATTTAGCATTGACTCATATGATAAACACATCCTAACACTCCCTTCAAGTCTTTTTTTCATTTCATATGTAAAAATATCTGTTTCAAAAAAATACTCCAAATATTCTGGTAATACATTATTTTTGCATTCAAAACATATATACATAGGACTTATTATTCCAATTTTTTCATGTTTCATTCTTGCTATAGAACCCACATTAATACGTGCTGGATTATAAGCGAAATAATCTTTTTTTACAATTTTATAATTGGTTGTGTCTTCACTTGCTACTATTCTGTCTTTAAACTGATCCGCTTGTAATACAAATCCATCTTTATTATTTACACTATAAATATCTTTTATTTCATTGTTTGTGTTTCTTATTGATTTTTGCTTTATTATATTCTTCATCTTTATCTTATTGTTATATTTTTGATCATATAGTTTCTGAATTAATCCTTTTTTATATATCTTAAGGGCATCCACTTTCCTTTTTTGTAATTCAATTTTTTTATCTAGCAAAGTAAAAAATGCAGAAACTTTATCTTGTTCATTTTTATTAGGAATATAATATGAAATTTCTTCTATTGTTTTAGAACTTAAGCTAGGCACTCCTGTTGATTCATCATATTTTTTCCAATTTATGTTTTGAAAAGCATAAAAAATATATTTTGTATTAAATCCTTTTTTTATATCAGTATAAAACAAAGTATCTACTGTCCAAAAAGGAGTAGTCATATATTGTGGTTTATTTATGGTTCCTTTTCTGCCAATTAAAACAGAGGGTTTGTCATATAAAAAATTATTTGTTGTTCCAATTTTTCCTCCTGTACCTAAAATAGGATATCTACCATCCATACACTCTATTAACTTCTTATCTTTGCCACTTTTCACTTTTAAAGTATTGCCGATTTTATATTTTTTATATTCTTCATTAAATTCTTTGAATCTTAAATTAGGTTTTACCAATTTTTCACCTCTTATTCTGTCCTTTAGTTTTAACCTTAAAG
>ERZ779798.127-NODE-127-length-28415-cov-5.69207_pt1 | contig 28415 bp, 26 predicted proteins | sample MGYA00433090_ERZ779798 | MGnify/ENA primary metagenome ERZ779798 (study PRJEB29588, sample SAMEA2151468) | human gut metagenome | biome: human gut; feature: human-associated habitat; material: faeces | place: Denmark | collected 2008/2010 ...
ATCCTACGAGTATTCCTGCACCTATTATTAATTTTTTATTTTTACTTTTATTAAAATTCCCGGTGCGTATTTTGTGTACATTTTTATTTTTCTCTTTTTGTCTTTTCATCCGTATACACCTACTTCTCCTTATCATAACTTATTATATTAATTTTAATTTCTTATATAAAATAAGTAAACCCATTGATTTTACTAGATTTGGAAGTGATGCATACACTCTTACGCTTCATAAATATTCAGTTTCTTTTCATCTTTTTTACTTTTTCTTATCTTTTTTGCTCTAAAGTTTGTATTTTTTGTCATATTCTGTCCATTAGGTTTTTCCGTATATTTAACAACCTAAAGCAAAACAGTGGAAAACTAATATATTTTTAATTAGTTTTCCACTGTTTATAAACTATATAATTTTCTTAATATTATAAATTGTTTTTATATTCTTCAAGTCTTGCTTTTATTTCACTAGCTGATGACATTTTTAAAACCTCTTGAACTAACTTCTTACATTCTTTATGATTTAAACTTCTAATCATCTTTCTAGAATTTAATATTTTAGTAGGATTCATAGAAAATTCATCCAATCCTAATCCAACTAAAAGAGGTATAAATCTTTCATCAGCAGCTGCTTCTCCACACATTCCGCAGAATATCTTAGATTTATGAGCTCCATCAATTGCCATCTTTATTAAACGTATAACTGCTGGATGAAATTTAGTATATAAATCTGATATTTTCTCATTTCCTCTTTCAACTGCAACAGTATATTGAATTAGATCATTTGTACCAATACTAAAGAAGTCACATTCTTTAGCCAATTCTTCTGCCATAATTGCAGCTGATGGAATTTCTATCATTATTCCGACTTTTACATTCTTATCAAATTTTACTTTTTCTGCCTTTAATTCTTCTTTAACTTCATTTATGATATCTTTTGCAGCTCTAATTTCATCTATTGAAGAAATCATAGGAAGCATAATTGCAAGTTTTCCGTAGTTACTTGCTCTGTACAAAGCTCTTAACTGAACCTTAAAAATTTCTGGTTCACGTAAACAAATTCTAATTGCTCTATATCCTAAAAAAGGATTGTCTTCTTTATCTAAATTCAAGTATTTTAAGTCTTTATCTCCGCCAATATCTAATGTACGAACTATAACTCTCTTACCTTCTGATTTTTCTAGTACCTCTTTATATGCTTCAAATTGTTCGTCTTCTGTTGGCATAGTATCAGAATCCATATACAAAAATTCGCTTCTAAATAGACCTACTCCCTCTGCACCATTTTCGATAACAGCATCCATATCCTTAGGAGTTCCAATATTAGCTACTACTTCTGTTTTATATCCATCCTTAGTAATACTCTTCTTATTTTTAAATTTTGCTAAACTTCCTTTTTCATCTTTTAATTCTTTTTGAATTTCTTCTAATTTAGCAACCTCATCTTGTGAAGGATCTAAAAATATTTCTCCAGTTCCTCCATTTATTGCAATATACATGTCGTTAGCTATGCTATCTAAAGCTCCTTTAGCACCAACTATTGCTGGAATCTCATGAGTTCTAGCCATAATTGAAACATGTGAATTCTCGCTACCATTTTCTATTATAATTCCCGCAACAGAATTTAAATTCAATTTAGCAGTATCTGATGTAGATAAATCTTTTCCAACTAAAACAGTATTTTCTGGTAAATTACTTAAATCTAGTTCAGCTTTGTTAATAATTTTATTTACAACTCGCTTTTTCATGTCTTCTATATCAGATGCTCTTGCAGACATATATTCGTCGTCCATATTCTTAAAAACTTCTTCGACAGTTTCAAAGCCTACTTTTGCCGCATATCCTGCATTATATCCATCTTCCTGTATTAGTCTTTCTGTTTCCTCAGTTAGTGTAGGGTCCTGTAATATCATTAAATAAGCATTCATAATATCAGCTTCTGTTCCAGAAAGTTTTTCTACAACTTTCTTAGTATCTTCTATTACATCATTTAGACATTTTTTAAAATAATTTAATTCATTTTCTTTATTATCAACCTTGAAATCTGTAAGTTTTACTTCTTCGTTTTTTAATACTTTTGTATGTCCAATCCCAATACCCTTTGATACACCTTTACCTTTTAACATATTTATCTCCTCTTTTGTTTATTATTCTCCAAAATTGTTTTTAAAAGCTTCTTCAATTTCTTTCATTGCTTCTTCTTCTTTTTCTCCATCACATTGTACTTCAACGTCTGTTTTTTGTTTTATTCCTGCAGACATAATCATTAATGGAGATTTTGCATTTACAGTCTTACCATTAGCTATTAGTTTTATATCACATGGATATTTCATAGCTATTTTTGCAAGTTCTGTAGCAGGTCTTGCATGTAAACCTGTTTCACTTTCTAATGTAAAAGTTTTACTTAGCATTTTTTACTTCATCTCCTTTACTCCAAACATTTTTCTTTAATGCTGCTAATATAAACATTGCAACTAAAGATCCTACAACTATTGATAGTAAATATAGTGCTGCATTTCCTACAACTGGTAGAACGAATATACCACCATGTGGAGCCATTAATGTACAGTTAAATAACATTGATAAAGATCCTGCAACTGCTGAACCAATTACGCAAGAAACAATTACACGAATTGGGTCTGCTGATGCAAATGGTATTGCTCCTTCTGAAATAAATGAGAATCCCATAATATAATTTAATAAAGCAGATTGTCTATCTTTCTTTGGTAATTTTTTAGGGAAGAATGTTGCAAGTAATGCAATTGCAAGTGGTGCTACCATACCACCAGCCATAACTGCAGCCATTATATCATAATGTCCTTCTGCAAGCATTCCTGTTCCAAATGTATATGATGCTTTGTTAACTGGTCCTCCTAAGTCAACAGACATCATTCCTCCTAAAATAGCTCCTAATATTATTTTATTTGCTCCTTGCATTGATGATAAGAAATTATTTAATGCGGTATTAATTGCTCCAACTATTGGGTTAATAGCTAGCATTATTAATCCTATTAAAAGAATACCACCAACAGGATAAATTAATATTGGTTTTACACTCTCTAGGCTTTTTGGTAAGAATGAAAATACTTTTCTTAATAAAAGAACCACATATCCACCAATAAATCCTGCAATTAATGCACCTAAAAAACCAGAGCTTACTAATGTTATATCTGGATTTGTTAAAGATGCAAATGTTGTTCCTGCTTTTGCAACAGCTCCTCCTACGAAGCCTACTGCTAAGCCAGGTCTATCTGCTATACTCATTGCTATATATCCAGATAAAATACATAGCATAAAGTCAAATGCCATATCACCAATTGTCTTAAAGAATGATGCTATTGGTGTGTTTTTACCAAAGTTTGCTGGATTTAAAGAATAGTCATCTAATAAAAATGCTATTGCTATTAAAATACCTCCACCAACAACAAATGGTAACATGTGTGTTACACCATTCATTAAATGTCTATATATTCTGCTTCCTACACCATCTGAATTTTCATATTCAGAATCGTCTTTTCCATTTCCTTGGTACACTGGAATATTTTTATCTGTTAAAGCCTTTTCTATTAATTCTTTTGGTTTATGAATTCCATCCGCAACTTTTGCCTTAAGTATTTTCTTTCCTTTAAATCTTGATAAATCAATATCTATATCTGCTGCAATTATTATTGCTTTTGCATTTTTTATTTCTTCTTTTGTTAATTTATTTTTAACACCAGATTGTCCTTGTGTTTCTATCTTAACAAGATGTCCTACTTCTTTACCTGCAGCTTCTAGAGCTTCTGCAGCCATATAAGTATGTGCAATTCCTGTAGGGCAAGCTGTTATTCCTAATATTTCATAACCTTGCTCTTGTTTTGTTTCTTCTTTAAATTTCTCATTTTCTGTCTCATTTATTATATTTAAAAATTCTGCTTTGCTTTTAGCTGAAATTAATTTATTTTTAAATTCTGTATCCATTAACATTGTAGATAATCTACTTAATACATCTAGATGTACATTATCACTAGTATTTGGAGCAGCTATCATAAATAATAGATTAACTGGCTTACCATCTAATGCATCATATTCAACTCCATTTGGCACTACCATTGCTACTAAGCCTGGCTCAGTTACACAATCACCTTTACCATGTGGAATTGCAATTCCTTCTCCAACACCAGTACTTCCTTCTTCTTCTCTTTTTAATACAAGTTCTTTGTATGCATTTAAATCAGTAATTCTTCCTGTTTTTAGCATTAAATTTGTCATTTTGTTAATTATGTCATTTTTATCTTTCGCTGTTACATTAAGCTCAATTCCATCTTTGCTTAATAAATCTGTAATTCTCATTTTCTTCCTCCTTTGTTAAATATTATTAAATAAATTGTATACTTCTTCTTTAGTTGCTAAATATTTTGATAAAGCACTAGCTGATCCTGCTGATACGCCCATTTTTAAGGCATCATTGTAATTATTATATTTTAAAAATCCGGCTATAAATCCTGCTACCATAGAATCTCCCGAACCAACTGTATTTACTCTTTTTCCTTCTGGAGATTTTAGAAAGTATTCTTGGCCTGCTTCATCAATTAATGCCGCACCAGTTTTTCCCATTGAAACTAGTACATTTTTCGCTCCCATTTCTTTTAATTTTTTACCATATACATAGGCATCTTCTTTAGTATGTATTTCTACACCAAAAATTTCTCCTAATTCTTCATTATTAGGTTTAATTAAAAATGGATTGTATTTTAAAGCTTGTACTAATAAGTTTTTGGTTGCATCTACAACTATTTTTACATTTTGTTTTTTTACAATGCTACATATTTTTTCATATATATCATCTTTAATTGAGTTTGGTATGCTACCAGATAAAACCAAATAGTCATTCTCGTTTAAAGTTTTTAATTTCTCTAATAACTCTAAAATCCTATTTTCACTTATCTTTGGTCCATTAGTATTTATTGCTGTCTCTTCTTCTCCTGAAATTTTTACATTTATTCTTGAATTTCCTTCTCCTAAATCTATAAAATCGGTCTTTACATTCATATTCCTTAATAATCTTTCTATTTCTGCTCCTACAAAACCTGCTTTATAACCTAATGCTATATTTTCAACCTCTAAGTTAGTTAATACTGTAGAAACATTTATCCCTTTTCCTCCTGGAAGTATTAATTCCGTTTTAGACTTTTGTATCTTTCCAATTTCCAATTTATCTAGTTCTAAAATGTAGTCTAGTGCTGGGTTAAATGTAACTGTATAAATCATTTTCTCCCCTCCTATCTTTTGTTAAATTTTCATGGTAATTCTATCATATATCATTATTATTTACAATTATTATATTTTTTATTATTGACAAGGCTAACATTTTTTATTATAATTTTTTTACTTAATTCAAGCATTTTTTAGGAGATTTCATGAAAAAATTTTTATTATTTTTTATTTTATTCGTAGTTTTAATATTTTACATTTATCATTTTACTTTATCTAAAACTTCTATAAATATTAACTTAGTTTCAACTGCTAATCCAAATAGTCTATATAATTATAAACTTATACCGCGGTTCATATGGTTTCTTTTCTTTAATAGTTAAATCCACTAAAAATATTAATTTTAAAATTCTAAGTTCAGATTCTAATATTCCAGAAAATTTAAATATTTATATTAATAATTCACCTGTGGATATTTCTCAAAACAGCTCATGTTTATACACAGCTAATACAAATATTGTGGATATTATATCTTTTTTCTGGGAATGGCCATTTAATAATGCAGATATTTTTTATAATTCTAGCCTATCTTTAAATCTTCAAATACTCTTCGAAAGGAATTAGTCTTGAAAAAATTTTTATTTTTATTTGTTTTAGTTTTTTCTTTAATTTCAGTAATTATTCATAATAATTACTCTATTAATCAAAATATATATATTTATTCTAATATTGCCGAACCTATTTTTAATGTTACGTTTAATGAACCAATGGAGTTAGACAATATTAATACTGTTGCTCAATATTCTTTTAAGATATCTAATTTTAAAGATAATATTATTTCTGATATTCCATTTTATTATTACTTTTATTTAGAAAATCTAACTCCTGATTTTTCTATATCATGTTATATGGATAATACAGAAATTATCTTATCAAATTTTATGTCAGAAAAATATTTATTAAATAATTTAACGAAAGAAGAACATATTTTTACTATAATCATTAACTATACTGGTAATTTTACTACTTCAATATTAACTAACTTTAAATTAAAACTTATTTATGAACAGTGTAATCATTAAATATTAATAAAAGGAGTTTTTATGAAAAAAGTTATTTTTTTTATTTTATTTTTCATATCATTTAATTCAATTAATTCTATTGCTAAATATTCTAATATTGTTGAATATAATTTTTTAACTGTAAATATTTTATTAGTAGAAAATATTTATCAAAATTCCAATTCATATACTAAAAATTCTTCTTCTAAATCACTTTCTAATAAGTATAATCTTCCTAATACTCATACGGTAAATACATATATTAATTCAGATGTATTTATTGATACAAACACAAATATACAAATTCAAATCACAAAATAATTTTTGATTTTTTATTGCTGTTTACCTCACTTAATGTCATAATATATATGAAAATAGGAGGTGATATTTTGTATATCTACATTATTATAGGAATTATAGTAATACTTTTAATATATATCTTAATAACTTATAATTCTTTTATTAATTCAAGAAATTTAGTTAAAGAAGCTTTTTCTACAATGGATATCTATCTAAAAAAAAGATGGGATCTTATTCCTAATTTAATAGAAGTTGTAAAAGGATATTCAAAATATGAAAATGAAACTCTAACTAAAATTACTTCTTTAAGAAGCTCTAGTTATGATGAGTTAACTATGGATAATAAAATTAATATAAATGAAGAATTGTCTAAATGTTTATCAAATATCTTTGCAGTTTCAGAAAACTATCCAGAATTAAAAGCAAATGAATTATATGCTAATTTAAGTAATAATTTAATAAGTATAGAAGATGAAATTGCAAATAGTAGAAAATATTATAATGGTACTGTGCGAAATTTTAATAATAAAATTCAAATGTTTCCAAATAATATTCTTGCTAAACTATTCAGCTTCAAAGAATTTAAAATGTTTGAGGCAAATGCAGAAGAAAAAAATAATATTGGGGTGAATTTAAATGACTAAAAAGCTTATTGGAGTTATTCTTTTTATTTTATCATTTATATTAATTTCTTTTTTACCTAATAATTCATATGCTGTTACAGATTATGTAATAAATTCTTATGATATTGACGTAAAAGTAAATGAAAATAATACATTTGATATTACAGAAACAATTACCGCTAATTTTTATATGAGGAAACATGGAATAATTAGAACTATTCCTTTAAAAAATACTATTGAAAGATTAGATGGTTCTAAATCTACTAATCGTGTAAAAATTACAAACTTACAAGTAAATAATAAATATTCAAAAAGTAATAGTAATGGTAATCTAGCTATAAAAATAGGAAATCAAGATACTTATGTAACTGGACTACAAAAATATATAATTAAATATACATATGATATAGGCGCTGATCCTGTAAAGGATGCTGATGAATTTTATTATAATTTAATTGGAAATGAATGGGATACAAGTATTTCTAATATTAGTTTTTCTATCACAATGCCAAAAGAATTTGATGCTTCATCATTGGGATTTTCTTCTGGTAGATATGGATATACCGATAATAACAGTGTTTCTTATTCTGTAAATGGTAATACAATCAGTGGTATTTATACAGATACATTACCTGCAGGAAATGGCCTTACTATTAGACTTACTTTACCTGACAACTACTTTGTTGGAGCTCATGATAATAAAACAGATTATTATATAATTATAGGTATATGTTTATTTATCGTATTTATTGCATTTGTTCTATGGTTATTATTTGGTAGAGATAAACCTGTTATAGAAACTGTAGAGTTTTATCCTCCAGGCGGTTATAATTCAGCTGAACTTGCGTTTTTATATAAAGGCGAAACAGATGATAAAGCTATAGTTTCACTATTAATTTATCTAGCAAGTAAAGGCTATTTAAAAATTGAAGAAATCGAAAATAAAGCATTATTTGCAAGTACAAAAGATTTTATAATATATAAATTGAAAGAATACGATGGAACAAATGAAATAGAAAAACTTTTCTTTAACGGTCTATTTAGAACAAGATCTGCTGTTACATCTTCAGATTTAACTAATCGTTTTTATATAACAGTAAATCGTATAAAGAAACTTTTAAATAAGAAAGAAAATAAAACCAAGATTTTTGATAAAAAATCTTTAAGCTTAAAAAAACTTATTATTCCAATGATGCTTATAATATTTGTTTTAATAACTGCAAAATCTTTCTATGATGCAGGAATGTTAAGTGAGCTTCCTGTTGCTCTAATATTCCCAGGAATTGGTTTTTCACTTATGATATCAATATTAACATCAAGTGGTCCTATATCAACAAAGATATTTATCGTTATTTGGGGATTATTATTTGGTGGTATACCTACTTTTTTAATCATACTGCCGGTTATATTTTCAAATTCAATATCTGCTATTACATATCTTATAGGAATCTTATGCATAATAGTTCTTTATGTATTTAGAAAAATTATATTAAAAAGGACTCCTTTTGGTTTAGAAATTTTAGGAAAAATTAAAGGATTTAAACGTTTCTTAGAAACTGCTGAAAAGGATCAACTAGAAGCAATGGTTGAAAAGGAACCAGAATATTTCTATAATATCTTACCTTATACTTATGCTTTAGGTGTATCAGATAAATGGGTAGAACAATTTGAAAATATTGCAGTTGAACCACCATCATGGTATTATTCTAGTACTGCATTTTCAGTTCACTCTTTTGGTACTTTTATGAATAGTACAATGACTAGTGTAAATACTTCTATGACATCTAGACCTTCAAGCTCTAGTTCTGGCGGCTCTTCTGGAGGAGGCTTTTCTGGTGGAGGTTCCGGAGGCGGAGGCGGAAGTTCTTGGTAATATAATTGGATATAGGGCTTTTGTGATCCGGGATTTGGGGACGTTCCTTTTTTCCCTATTCAGAGATTTTGAGACATTTCTGGGATTTGGGGACGTTCCTTAAATCCCGATTTTTAATTAAAATTTACTGTAATATTTTACTAATTTTTGCATATAATATAAATAAATTAACTTATATGTATTGACAACAGATACCCTTAGTTGTATAATAATTCTTGTAGCACATCGCGGGGTGGAGCAGTTGGCAGCTCGTTGGGCTCATAACCCAAAGGTCGGAGGTTCGAGTCCTCCCCCCGCAACCAACGAATAAATCGTTTTAAATAGCTTGTATCTAAGGATACAAGCTATTTTATTGTTTTTAACTATTATATTTTTATTATAATTTTTATTATAATTTTTAATATTTATTTTTCTCATTTTTTAGTCTAATTAAACAACTCTCTAAACAATTTTTTAATTTTGTTTAGAGAACGTGTTTTTATCTATCAAAATATACTATTTTATAATTATCATAAATTATTTTTACTTCAATCTAATTTGAGTTTTACCACTTACTTCTCCTTTTATGAGTGAAATTATTATTTTTGAAATTCCATTTGAATCATATCAATAATACATTTTCATTGATTAATTACCATATGATCTTTCTGTTGACAAAGCCACTTTGCCACATAATATCTACTACTTGTTGATATGTTATTCTTGTTTTTATTTTACTAAATTTTTCTCATGTAGCCTTCCTCGATTTATCTTCCTTTCGAGTTTGAACAAAATTAGTTTTCATTAGAGTAGTAGTACTTGGTCACTCCGTCTACCAACTAAAAATTAAGATTCTTAAATGAATCTTATGAACTTTTAATTTAATTTGACTTGAAAAGACTTTGTTAAAATCATCTTTGACATTCCTGGGTTGTCTTAGTAAGAATTGGAAAATGAGCAAAGTAAGTACAAAAATAAGTAATAGTAAAATCTAAAAAAATATACAATTAATATGTTTATTATTAAGATATATAGGAATATATAGTAAAATATGATAAAATGTGTCTGAATTATAATAAGAAGGTGTAAATAAATGGGAAGTGATAAAATAAAAAAGATCAAAGAAGAATGTCAAAAATTAAGAGAGGAAGGTACTTTACTATTAGAATCTTTTGCAATAAAATGTAAAATATTAGATAAACCTAAACAAGAAAAGGATTTACCTGATTTTATATTGAACTATGAACAATGGTATTCTAAAAGTTATTTAGTAATAAAGCAATTCTTACCAGATAGATTATCTGATTTTGTTAGTTTATACAAATTAGATAAACGAAAAAAAATTACTTATTCGACTTATACAATATCTGATGCATTGCTCGGTTTAACGATAAGCAATGGATATGGAGAAATAAAGGCTTCTCCAAAAAGCGCAATCAGTAAAGTTCAACAACAAATAAACATTGTAGATTCAGTACTAGAAGTATTAGATAGCAGTTTGAATAATATTCAACAATTAGTACAAGCAGATATTTTTGATTCTGAAATAGATACTTCAAAAGAATTATTGAAAAAGGGATTTATTCGTGCTTCTGGTGCAATTTGTGGAGTAGTATTAGAGAAACATTTTTCTACTGTTCTTGATAGCCATTCTTTGAGTCTATCAAAGAAAAACCCTACTATCAATGACTATAATGAATTATTAAAAAATCAAAATATAATAGATGTTCCAACATGGCGACATATTCAATTATTAGGAGATATAAGAAATTTATGTGACCATGATAAAAAGCAAGAACCAACAAAAGATCAGGTTCAAACCTTAATAGATGGAACTGATAAAATTATAAAAACAGTATTTTAAGATAAATTATGAAATTTATCAACTAATAAACTCATCATAATAACACAAAAAGTAAGGAGAAAAACTCATAACCCAAAGGTCGGAGGTTCGAGTCCTCCCCCCGCAACCAGAAAAAAAGAGAATCTTTAAAGATTCTCTTTTTTTAGTTGTTTTTATTCTTCTTCACTTTTATCATATATATTATCTTTCTTTATCCAAACAGAAACACTTCCTCCATCACAGTAAAAAATTCCATTTCCATTTGCATCTACATATACGGTTTCATCTAAGTTTCCTGTACAATCGTAAAATACTGTATTTGCCAATCTTTCTCCCATATTCATCTCAATGCATCCTCCAGCATTATCACTCATTACAACAGCTAATCCAGAGTCCGTGTGATCACTATCTCCTTCTCTAACCCAACCGATTATATTTTCGTTTTTAAAGTAATCTCTTTGTTTTCCATAAGAAAAATGTTTTCTTGCCTTTATCATATTCTCCAATAATTTTTTCTTTGGTGGAATATTATCGTGTTCTATTCCATAGTAATCTCCATAGAAAATACATGGAATTCCATCTTTTCTTAATAAAATTAACGCATATGCTAATGGTTTAAACCAATCTTGTACCCAAGAATTTAATGATTGACCTAATTGCGTATCATGATTATCTACAAATGTTACTGCATATTCTGGATTCTCCTTTACAAGTGTATTATCTAGAATAGTTCTCATATCATAATTTCCAGAAGAATTTGATGCATTAAATAAATTATAATGTAATGGTACATCAAATAATTTCATAGAATAGTCAACTTCTTTTAAGTAATTATTTATAGCTAAAATATTAGTACTCCAATATTCTCCTACTGTAAAGAAATCTTTTGCAAATTCTTCTTTCATATTTTCTAGCCACTCTTTATAGAATCCTGCTCTAATATGTTTTACTGCATCTAGTCTAAATCCGTCAACATTAGTAGTATTTACATACCAATCTCCCCATTTATTTAATTCCTGAATAACATCTACATTATTAAAATCAACATCTGCACCCATTAAATAATCGAAATTCCCATTTTCTTTGTCAACATCTACATCCCAGTGTTTTCCATAGAATTTAAATATTCCTTTTCTTTTTTGTTTTTCATCCCAGTCAACACCATGAAAATGTGTCCAATTCCATTTAAAATCTGAATATTTATTATTTCTTGCATCAAAATTATATTTTGTCCATGCTTCTATAAATATAGGTGCATTTATTTCTACATTTCTGTTATTAGGTTGATCCTCTATTGCCATAACTTCTTCTGTTCCGTCTGCTCCTAATCTATGATTTAAAACAATATCTGCATATACTTCTAAATTATTTCCCTTTAACACTTTTATTGCATTTATATATTCATCTTTACTACCATACTTAGTATTTACAGATCCTTTTTGATCAAACTCACCTAAGTCATATAAATCATAAACACCATATCCAGTATCATGATTTCCTCCTTCTCCCTTATAAGCCGGTGGTAACCATACTCCTGTAATTCCAATACTATCCAAGTAACTCGCTTCATTTGCAACTTTTTTCCATAATCCACAATCAGCTGGTAAATACCATTCAAAATATTGCATCATTGTTTGATTGATTTTTTTATTCATTATTTCATCTCCAATACTATTATTGTAAAAAGAGTCTAATAGATATTCTATTAGACTCTTTTGAAATATTTGTATGTTATTGTATATCTATTATCATTTATTCTTCATTAGCGTCTTCAGGTTCGACTAATTCAATACTTACTACTTTTCCTCCGTCGTTTGTTCTCATTAAAGTTACACCTTGTGTTGATCTACCCAATACACTTACATCCTTAACACTTATTCTAATTATTGTACCTGTATCTGTGATCATCATTATATCATTTGAATCATCTGTAACTCTAATTCCAACTAATTTTCCTGTTTTTTGAGTAACTTTATATGTTATTACTCCTCTTCCACCTCTATTTTGTACTCTATATTCATCTAAATCTGTTCTTTTACCAAATCCGTGTTCTGTTATTGCCAATAATGTCGCATTAGCACCTGCTATAATAGATTCCATTCCGATAACTTTATCTCCATCTCCAAGTTTAATTCCTATTACGCCTTGTGCTGTTCTACCCATTGGTCTTACATCTTGCTCACTAAAAGTAATACTCATTCCATCTTCGGTTACTAAAACAACATTATCTTGTCCATCTGTTAATCTTACAGCTATTAATTCGTCTTCTTCTTTTAATGTGATTGCTTGAAGTCCTGTCTTTCTTGCTGAATTATATTCTGTAAGAGCTGTTTTCTTGATAAATCCTTTTTGAGTAGCCATTAGTAGGTATTTTCCTTCAGCAAAATTAGAAATTGGAATAACTGCTGTTATTTTTTCTCCAGGATCTAAACTTAATAAGTTAACGATCGCAGTACCTTTTGCTGTTCTTCCTGCTTCTGGAATTTCATATCCACGTAATCTATATAACTTACCTTTATTACTAAAGAATAAAATAGTATCATGTGTAGAAGCTGTAAATATTTCTGTAACAAAGTCATCAGCTCTTGTAGAAATACCAGTAATACCTTTTCCTCCTCTACGTTGGCTTTTATATGTATCTGCAGGCATTCTCTTAATATATCCGAAATGTGTCAATGCTACTATTGTTTGTTCTTCTTTTATTAAGTCTTCTTCTTCTATATCTCCCTCTGCAGGTTTTATTTTAGTTAATCTTTCATCTCCAAATTTAGTTTTAACTTCTTCTAAATCTTCTTTAATAATGTCATATACAAGTTGTTCATTATTTAAGATTTCTCTTAGATGTGCGATTAATTCCATTAATTGTTTATATTCTTCTTCGATTTTTTCTCTTTGCAAACCAGATAATGTTTTTAATCTCATATCTAGTATTGCTTGAGCTTGTATATCTGTTAAACCAAATCTTTCTATTAATCTTTCTTTAGCATCATCATATGAACTTCTAATAATACTAATAACTTCGTCTATATTATCTATTGCAATTCTTAAACCTTCTAAGATATGTGCTCTTGCTAAAGCTTTATCTAGTTCGAATTTAGTTCTTCTTAAAATTACTGTTTTTCTATGGTCAATATAATAATCTAAACATTGTCTTAGTGTTAATATTTTTGGCTCTCCATCTACTAATGCTAATAATATTGCTCCAAATGTATCTTGCATTTGAGTATTTTTATATAGTTGATTTAAAACAACTTGAGCCCTAGCATCTCTTTTTAATTCTATTACTATTCTAACTCTATCATTTCTATCTGATTCATCTCTTAATTCAGATATTCCTTCTATTCTTTTTTCTCTTACTAATTTAGATATATTTTCTATTAATCTAGCTTTATTAACTTGATATGGCAATGATGTTACAATTATTCTTTGTTTATTATTTGCCATTTCTTCGATTTCTGCTTCGGCTCTTACGATTATTTTTCCTTTTCCTGTTCTATATGCTTCTTTTATACCATCTTTTCCTAAGATCATTCCTCCTGTTGGGAAATCTGGTCCTTTAATGATTGACATTAACTCTTCATCTGTGGTATTTGGATTTTCAATTATTCTAATAAGACCATCACAAACTTCTGTTAAGTTATGTGGAGGTATATTTGTTGCCATTCCAACTGCTATACCTGATGAACCATTAATTAATAATTGTGGTATTTTTGATGGTAACACTGTTGGCTCTTGTAATCTATCATCATAGTTTGGCATAAAGTCAACTGTATTTTTCTCTATATCTGTAAGCATATATTCTGCTATTTTAGACATCCTAGCTTCTGTGTACCTCATTGCTGCGGCACCATCACCATCTATAGAACCAAAGTTTCCATGTCCATCTATTAACATGTATCTTAATGAAAAGTCTTGTGCCATTCTTACCATTGCATCATAAACTGAAGAATCTCCATGTGGATGGTATCTTCCTAAAACAGATCCTACAGTATTTGCACATTTTCTGTATGGTTTATCTGACGTAATTCCATCTTCGTGCATTGCATATAAAATTCTTCTGTGAACTGGTTTTAAACCATCTCTTACATCTGGTAAAGCTCTTTGTACAATAACACTCATAGCATAACTAATGTATGCTGTCTTCATCTCGTTTTCGATATCTCTTTCAATTATTTTTCCATCATGGTTGTCCATTTCTTTACCTCTTTTCTTCTTTCTGCTACACAATGTATTATACTAAAACAGAAAAAAATATGCAAGGAAATTATTCGAAAATCTTACGGAATTAAAAGAAAAGTGACTTTAACATGTATCTACAATTACTTTTTTTATTAGTAATCCTAATGTCACTTAAACTTGTTAATTCTTTAAAATATTTGATCGTTCTTCATTCTTTTATGCCAGTACATTTGCAGCTTCTAATTCCACTTCATTTATTTCGAAATTTTTATTATTATTTTTAATTAAGTTATGTATATTTTCTACTATTCTAGCTTCTTTAATTATATTTTCTAGTGGCATTATTTTTTCTAAATATTTATTTATATTCTTCATTTCTTTTTCCATTAAATCGAAGTCTTTATTTTCATAGCCTTTTTTCCATTCATTAATTGAAGTTTCAAATTTATTTATCTCATTTCCTTGTTCAACAATCATTTCTTCTATGTTGCTACTAATGTTATCTAGAATTAGGTTCTTACCTTTTTTTATAACATTACTTATAGTATCATTTAACTTTCCTTTTTCATTTACTTTATTAATAGCAGTATCTATTCCTTTTGATATAGTATCTATTATTCCTCCAGTTTCTACAGCTTTTTGCATTTGCGAAATATCGTCGAATTTTCCAGTTACAATACCTATTGCACTTTTACCAAAATCTACTGCCTCATCTATTGCTGTATTTAATCCTTCTTTAAAGCCTTCATTAAGTATAGTATCTTTTATTTTTATTACCTCGTCTTCTACAAAGTCCGGTAATAAATATTTAATTCCAAGATTTAGCCCTATATTTATAATCCCTCCTAAAGTAGTTTCTAAAAAACTTTTTTGTTCTTTCCCTACTTCTAAATTTTTATTATTTAAGTCATTTTGTATGTTTATCTCCATATACTTTATTCTCCTTTAATAAATTATCCCTTATTTTTAATAAATCTTTTCTTATTGAATTTATATTTATTATTTTTTCCGTATTTAATATTGTATCTATTTTTTTACTATAATCTATTTTTCCTAGAATTTTTATAGATTTAAAAATATTATATAATATTTCTTTATCTAATGAATTTGAATTGTATTTATTAAAAATAATATTTATATTTTCTTTTCGTATATCTTTTGTAGTAATCCCAATTAATTTACTTAATTTTTTTATCCCTAGTAAATTACACTCTGATAAAAATATATTTGTAGAATTATTTAATAATTCTGTTTTTTTCAAAAAGCTTATTTGTGGATTATCAAAAATGACTATATTATATTTATTACTTTCAGCTTTATAAAATTTATTTAATAAATATATATTTTCGATTTTTATTGCATTTTTTTCTGGTTTTTTATTAAAGATTGTATAAATATTTTGTGTATAATCTATTATTAGAACCTTAAGTTTATTTTCTGCCATTATATTAGCTAATAGTATTGTTATTATGCTTTTACCTACACCATTGGCTCCAAATATATTTATTATCTTTTTAATTATCTATCTCCCCTTTTTCTATAATATTCTTTTCAAAGTCTGATGAATCTATTTTTACTAATATGTGATCGTTTCCAACAAACATTAAACATTCTCCTTTTGAAAATGATTTTATTTCTATCTTTTCTTTTTCTGACAACTTTGCATATTTTTCCAATATATTTATATTTTCTTCTTCTAAGCAAAAAAATACTTTTATATTTGAATTATTTAAGATACTTTTTCCATATGTTCCATTATCTAGACTAAATAAATCAGATACATCTTGTGTTATAGCAACTCCACTACCACCATATTTTCTAATAGTTTTAAATATTTTATATATAAATGAAGCAACTTCTTTATTAGATGTTATACCTATTAATCTCCAAATTTCATCTAAGTAAATAACTTTTCTTTCTTTTCGATTTATCTTGATTAAATCCCAAAATAGATCTACAAAAATATACATACCATACTTTATGTTTTCTTCACCTAATTCATATATATCTGCAATAATTAATTTATTTTTTATCTTTATATTTGTATATTTATTAAAATAATTTAAACTTCCTTTTACAAACGGTAACAATTTAATATGGAATTTTTTCGTTCTTTTATCTTGACCTAATAATTCATAAAAATCTTGTAATATTGGCATATCTGTACTTTCCTTAAAAACTACTTTTTTATTTTTTACTTTATATAGACTTTTATCATTAAAATTTATATTTTTACTTTCATATAACTTAATTAACTTTTCTTCTATAATAGATTTTTCTTCTTCATTCATTTCTCCAAATATTAAATTAAAAAAGCCTTTAAGTTTATCAATTTTAATAGCAAGATATCCCTTTTCGTCTTTCTCTATACTTTCTTCTCTTATATCGAATACATTAACATATGTATTGGAAGTTGGTCCTATTTTTATTAATGTTCCATTCAGTGCTTTACATACATTTCCATATTCTCTATCTGGATCTATAACATATTGATTTATTTCTTGTATTCCATATCTTAATATTAATAATTTTATATAAAATGATTTTCCCGCTCCTGACATTCCAAATACACACATATTGGGATTTTTATATTTTTGAGTATTATATCTATCTATAAAAATCATAGAATTATTATGAATATTTCTGCCTATATATACTCCTTTTTCATCAAAAATTGATGAAGAAATAAATGGATATGTGCTTACAAGCCCATTTGTTAAAATATTTCTTCTTGTAGCTAATTGTAAGTCTTTATCATTATGCATTAAAGGTAGACTCGACTTATATATTTGTTCTTGTCTAAAATTTGCTCTTCTAGTTTGCAAGCCAGAGCCTTGCAATATACCTTCAACTTTACTTAGATTAAATTCTAATTCTTTTATAGTTTCTGCAAAAACATTAATATAAATATATAAATAATATATATCTTGGTTGTTTATTTGCATTTCTTTTCTTATATATTTTGCATCATTGTATGTATATTGCGCTATATCAACATCTTGCCTGTTATTATTTATCTCTTTTAAATCTGCAGATACATTCCCAATATTATAAGTTAATTCTTTCAAAGTTTTATATTTATTCTGTTTTTCGTAAAATATTGAAATATTCATATTTATATCTGTATCTATTATTCCTTTTAAAATTAAGTCTTCATTCTCTCTTAGATAATTTACAATCATTAAACCAGCATAATACATATTATCTATTTCTAAGTATTTAGGATTTTGATTATTTATGTATGAAGGACAAATATAATTTTCTTCCAGACATTGTTTTTCTTTTGTATTTTTAATAAAAAACTTTTTTAAAATATTTCTTTCAATCACCTACCTATTAAAATTATAATTAGTATTTAAGAAAAAATGTAAAACCTTTATAACATCTTCTTTTTTACATTCTTTTACTTGATTTCCACATTTATTAAGACATTCTTTTATCTTAAAATATTTTTCGTTTAACATATAATAAATATTGGCTAAATTTTCATTTTCTATTTCACTTTGTTCATCTATGATAATATAATAATTTTTTGTGGATGTTTGCTTTTCAGAATTAATTTTGTTTAGAAATTCAATATAATTTTTAGAAATAATTGAAATTGAATTATTATTTGACTTTTTAACATTACTTACGATTTTTGAAATATCTTCTTTATTTGTATGAATTAAAATTTGAAGATTAAAATTACATGTTTTTAAAAGAATCTTATATGAATTTAAAATAGCTTCTTTTTCCAAAGTTGTTTTTAAATTAAAATTTATTGGTTGAACTCTTATTAGTTTTATAAAAATATTTTTATTTTTTATTTTTATAATTCCATTTTTATCTATACTTTCTATAATTAACCAATTTTGTGTGGATTTATTATCTGCTTTTACATATATCACCTCTAATCTTTGTTCAATAATACTCTCATTTCCATTATTTGTCAACGAAATTCGTCATACAAAAATCGACATTTATAGATAAATATACTACAAAAAAAGAATCCCAAAGGATTCTTTTTTTATACATCAAGATTCTTAACGTATTTTGCATTTTCTTCAATGAATTTTCTTCTAGGTGCAACTTCATCCCCCATTAATATTGTAAATATTTGGTCTGCTTTTATTGCATCATCCATTGTAACTTTTATTAGTATTCTTGTTTCTGGGTTCATTGTTGTATCCCATAATTGTTCTGGATTCATTTCTCCTAGACCTTTATATCTTTGAATAGATATAGAATCTCTTGAAATTCCTTTTTCTTCTAGCTCTTTATATTTTTCTTCTAGTTCTTCATCTGTATAGCAATATATATCTTTCATACCTTTTTTAGAAAGTTTAAATAATGGTGGTTGAGCTAAATATACATTTCCATTTTCTATTAAAGGTCTCATATATCTAAAGAAGAATGTTAATAATAATGTTCTAATATGTGCACCATCAACATCGGCATCAGCCATTATTATAACTTTTCCATATCTTATTTTTGTTATATCAAAGTCTGCACCAATTCCAGCACCAACAGCCAATATTACTGGTTGCAATTTATCGTTATTATATATTTTATCTGCTCTTGACTTTTCAACATTAAGCATTTTTCCCCATAAAGGAAGTATTGCTTGGAATTTTCTGTCTCTTCCTTGTTTTGCACTACCACCAGCAGAATCTCCCTCAACTATATATACTTCGCATAAATCTGCATTTTTCTCACTACAGTCAGCCAATTTACCTGGTAAAGTAGATGTTTCTAAAGCACTCTTTCTTCTTACTAATTCTCTTGCTTTTCTTGCAGCTTCCCTAGCTCTAGAAGCTCCAATACATTTTTCTAATATTGCTTTTGCAACAGCAGGATTTTCTTCTAAGAAATCAGATAAAGCTTCGTTTACCATTGATTGAACAATACCTGTAACATTACTATTTCCTAATTTTGTTTTTGTTTGTCCTTCGAATTGAGGTTCTTTTACTTTAACAGAAATAACTGCTGTTATTCCCTCTCTTATATCTTCACCTTGTAGGTTTGAATCTTTTTCTTTTAAAATGTTATGTTTTCTTGCATAGTCATTAAATACTTTTGTTAATGCTCTTTTAAATCCTTCTAAATGAGTTCCACCTTCAACAGTATTTATATTATTAACAAAAGTATAAATGTTCTCTGAATATGCTGTAGTATATTGAATTGCTATTTCTACAGGAACTTCTCCATCTGTTTTTTCAATATAAATTGGTTTTTTGTGAAGAGTTTCTTTATTTTGATTTAAATATTCTACAAAAGAATTTAGACCACCTTCAAAACAGAAATCTGCTTTTTTTACTGGTTCTTCTCTTAAATCTTCTACTTTTATTCTTAAACCTTTAGTTAAGAATGCAATCTCTCTAAATCTTTCTTCTAATATAGAAAAATCGTAATTAGTCGTTTCAAAAATTGTACTATCTGCTAAGAATGTTACTTTTGTTCCAGTTTTGTCTGAATCTTCTATTTTCTTTAATGGTTCTACAGTTTTTCCTCTTGCGAATTTCATTCTATATTTTCCGCCATCACGACATATTTCGACTTCAGTCCATTCAGATAAAGCATTTACAACAGAAGCACCAACACCATGAAGACCTCCAGATACTTTATATCCACTGTCTCCACCGAATTTTCCTCCTGCATGTAACATTGTATAAACTGTTTCTGCAGTAGATATTTTAGTTTTAGGATGTATTTCAACAGGAATACCTCTACCATCATCCTGAACTGTTACAATATTTCCTGGTTTTATTTGAACATGAATATTTTTACAATATCCAGCTAAAGCTTCATCAACACAGTTATCTACTATTTCATACACAAGATGGTGTAATCCTCTTGCAGAAACACTTCCTATGTACATACCTGGTCTTTTTCTAACAGCTTCTAGCCCCTCTAATACTTGTATTTGTTCTGCCCCATATTCATGTTTATATTTTTCCATTATAAAAACCTCCTAATAATGTACCTTTCTTATTTTTATTATCTTCTGCTCTTTTTGCTATAGACATAGTAGATACATTTGTTTCGTATCCAACTATTTTGCCATTTTCTTTTGTCATTATTAATGATCTTGCATCTCCATTTGCTTGTGAAACAAGATTATCTGTTCTTTTTAAGCTTTCTATTAAATTTTTATATTCTTCTGAATCCCTCATTGATTCTATGTTATATATTCCAATTATATCTTTTTCTTCTAAAATTATATTATTTCCTATGTGTACAAACATTTATAATCCCTCTTTTGTTAAAATTGTTCTTCTTTTTTTACTTGTCCATCTTTTACATTATATATATTATAATTAAAATTTTCAAGTAGCAATTTGTGAGTACCTGTTAATATTACTTGAGCATCCGTAATGTTTTCCACAAATTTTCTACGTCTCTTCTCATCTAATTCCGACATAAAATCATCTAATAGCAAAATTGGATATTCCCCAATTTCATCATAAATAACATATAATTCAGCTAATTTTAATGACAATATCGCTGTTCTAAATTGTCCTTGTGAACCATATAGATTAATGTTTTTCCCATTAAGATATACTTCAAAATCATCTCTATGAATTCCTGAAGAAGTATAGCCTCTATATACATCATTTTCTACTTTTTCATTTAATCTTTTTATATATGATTCCTTATCTTTAAAATCACTTATATATTTTATATTTATTTCTTCTAAATTATCTGTTATATTTTTGTGGATATCTACTATTTTGTTTAATATTTTATCAACAAATTCTCTCCTATAATCATATATAATTTGTGCATGATTAGCTAATTTTTCATCCCAGATTTCCAACATATTTTTTGACTTATTTTCAAACTTTATTTGTCTTAAATAATTATTTCTTTGTTCTAAAGTTTTATTATAAGCATTTAAATTAAATAAATATCTTGGTCTTAACTGACTTATTAGCATATTTAAAAATTTTCTTCTTTTTTGTGGACCATCTTTAAGAATTTCCATATCATCTGGAGAAAAAATAATAGAATTTATATTTCCTAACAATTCACTTAATTTTTTTATCTTTACCCCATTTATAGCTATGCTTTTCTTTTCAGAAATTATATATTCTATTTTTCCTTCCCTATCACTTTTTTCATATTCAATATTTAATTTAGCAAAATCTTTATTTAATTTTATAAGCTCTTTATCTTTACTTGTCCTAAAAGATTTTCCCATTGAGCATAAAAAAATAGCCTCTAATATATTTGTTTTTCCTTGTGCATTATCGCCATAAATGACATTTATTCCTTTATTAAATTCTATTTCTTGGCTATCATAATTTCTAAAATTCTCTAATTTTAATTTTGTTATATTCATAAAGTTCTCCACTTAGTTATCCACATTTCCGTAAGATTCTGTGGATATTTTTTAAATATATATTGCATTATACACATAATCAAAAAATAAAGCAAGTTCTTTTTTTAAACAAATTAAAAATAAGCTATTATAATAGCTTATTTTCTATTTAATTATTTATTAATCTTTTAATCTTATTGGTAATATCATGTATACATAGTCACCTTCATCAACAGGTCTAATAATACATGGTGATATACTAGAACCAAAATGAACGTAAACTTCTTCATCATCGATAACTTTTAATGCATCTAAGAAATATTTTGGATTAAATCCTGCTTCTATATTTTTTCCTTCTGTTGATACATATATTTCTTCTTTTGCATCACCTGTTTGGTTTGCACAAGAAATTGTTAATTTTCCAATATCAACAGTTACTTTTACAGGATATTTTTTCTCTTTTTCCACAGATGAAGAAGAAATTAAACTAATTCTTTCAAAACAACTTTGTAAAATATTTTTATTTACTCTTATTCTTGTATCCCATTCTTTTGGTATTACATTAGCATAATTTAAGAATTCCCCATCTAAAACTCTTGTTACTATTTTACAATTATCCATTTCAAATAGTGCCTGATTTTTTGAAATTCCTATTTTTATAGGTTCAAAAGAATCTGAAATAATTTTATTTACTTCATTTAATGTTTTACCAGGAATTACAGCACTAAAATCATTTGCTTGTACATTTAAGAAACTGCTTCTCCATGCTAATCTAAAACCATCTACTGCTACAACATTTAACTTATTGTTTACAACTTCAAATAAACAACCTGTAAAAATAGGTCTGTTTTCTTCATTACTAACAGCAAATATAGTTCTTCTAATCATATTTTTTAATACATTTTGTTCTATTTGTATTGAGTTTTCAACATTTATTCTTGGTAATTCTGGAAATTCTGTTGGATCCATAGTTGCTAATTTATATAATGAACCTTCACATTCAATAACTAATAAATTGTTATCATCTAAATAAATTTTTATTTCTGTATCAGGTAATTTTCTTATAATTTCACTAAACATTATTGCATTTACTACTGTAGAACCTTGTTCTTCTACTTCACAATCCATTATGTATTCAATACCTATTTCTAAATCATATGTTGTTAATTTTATTTCATTATCATTTGTTTGAATAAGTATTCCTTCTAGTATAGGCATTGTAGTTTTTGATGCTACAGCTTTTACTACGGAATTAATAGCTTTAAGAATTTTGTCTTTATAACAAACTATCTTCATTTTTCTCTCTCCTTTATTAATAAATAATAATTATAGAAGTAATAGTATTAGGTGTTGTTAATTGTGGGGAAAAGTTCTGAAAGTCCCTATTTCCGTAAAAAAACTATGTTTATATTTTCGTGGAAAAGTTGTAATTTAATCCACATGGTTTTGAAAAAAATGTGGATTAATGAAATATTAACAGTTTATATACACATTATTAACATCTGCCTGTGTATATCTAATGTATTACTTCCGTAAGTAAAAAAGCAAAACTTTTTTCAAAAATTTGTTTTGGCGAACCAAAGTTTTAAAAAATTTTATTTTTGGTTGATATTTACTTTATTTTTTTTCTAAAATTATTTTTTTCACACTTTCCACAATTAATTTTGTATTTGTATTTTCTTTTATTTCTTTTTCTATTTTATTACATCCATGCATTACTGTTGTATGATCTCTCTTTCCAAATTCTTCTCCAATTTTAGGAAATGAAAGACCAGCCACTTCCCTACACAAGTACATTGCTATTTGTCTAGGATAAGCAATATCATTTGATCTTTTTGAACTTTTTAAATCTTTCTTATTTATATTGAAATATTTTGCTACTACATCTTGTATATAATCTGCTGAAATTACTTTTTCTTTTTGTGCAGAAATATCATTTATTGCTTTTTCTGCCATTTCTATAGTTATTGGTCCATTAGCTAATGTGGAAAAAGCAACTAATTTGTTAAAAACTCCTTCTAATTCTCTTATATTAGAAGCAACTCTTGTAGCTATTGTTGATAAAATTACATCATCTACTATTATATTGTCTGTTTGAGCTTTTTTCCTTAATATAGCTAAACGTGTTTCATAATCTGGAATTGATATATCTGCAATTAATCCCCATTCGAATCTTGATTTTAATCTATCTTCTAATAAAGGAATATCTTTTGGTGGTCTATCACTAGAGATTACAATTTGTTTTCTATTATCATGTAGTGTATTAAATGTGTGGAAAAATTCTTCTTGAATTCTTTCTTTTCCAGCTATAAATTGAATATCATCTATTAATAGAACATCAATATTTCTATATTTATTTCTAAATTGTTCATTTTTATTATCTTTTATAGCATTAATTAATTGATTAGTGAATTTTTCTGAAGTTACATATAATACATTTGAATTTGGATTATTTTTTATTACTTGATGTCCAATTGCATGCATTAAGTGAGTTTTTCCTAATCCTACATCTCCATATAAGAATAATGGATTATATGAAGTTCCTGGTGCTTCTGCAACTGCTAAAGAAGCAGCGTGTGCAAATCTATTGTTATTTCCAACTACAAATGTATCAAATGTGTATTTTGGATTTAAAGAATTATTTGAAACACCAATTTCATTGTCATTAAAACTTTTTTCTTCTAACTTAACATCATCTTCTTCTGAATCTGGATCCTTATATTCTACTATGATTTTACAATCTTTATTTGTAATAAATTTGAAAGTATTTGTTACTAAATCATAATATCTTGTTTCCACAGCATCTTTTTGAAAAGGTGAAGAAGCGATTAATATTATTTTATCATCAGTAAAATCTCTTATTTCTAATGATTTTATCCATGTTTCATAAGAAATATTTGTCATTTCATCTTTTAAAAGATCTTTTGCTTTAGTTAAAAGTTCATTTAGTTCATTTGACATTTCTTTCAATCCTTCCTAAAAAGTATAAGGGAATAAAGAATAACGTGATTTTTTTTCGTTATCCACAACAGTATCCACAACTGTTGATAACTTTGAAAAATATGTAAAAATACTGTAATACAAGTGTCAATATTTACAAAAAAAAATAAAAAATATTACTATTCCCTATTGTTTTTACATTATATATAAATAAAGTTACTTAGTCAATAATAAAGGACAAAAAACTTAAATAAATCTGTGTATAATGTGGATAATTTTGTGGATAAGTGTATAAAAAATATAAAAATTACATTTTATTACAAAATATTACAAATTTTATAAATGCTAGAATACCGTAATATTACAATAGAGAACAGATTTTTTCTTTTTACGACAATAAATAACATTTTTAGGGTGTGAATAAGTTTTTATCCACTATGTGTATAAGTTTGTTTTGTATATGTTTCAGATTGTAAATAATATATAATAAAATGTTGACAAATACTTATTTCCTATAGTATAATTGATATGCTTTTTAATTTTAGAGATAAATATTTATATATTTTTACAACAATATAATAGGAGGTGCATAAAAATGAAAATGACTTATCAACCAAAAACAAGACAAAGAAGTAAAGAACATGGTTTCATGAAAAGAATGAAAACTAGAGCAGGAAGAAATGTTTTAAAAGCAAGAAGAAGTAAAGGAAGAAAAAAATTATCAGCTTAAGTATATGGCCACATTAAGTGGTCTTTTTGCAATCTATAAAAAATAAAGAGTGGTAAGAAATGTTAAATACAGATACATTAAAAAAGAATTACGAATTTAAAAATGTTTTAACAAAAGGAAAATACTATAATGGAAATTATATTGATATTTATATAAAAAAAAATAATAAGAATTTCAATTATATAGGTATAGCAGTAAGCGTAAAAGTAGGAAAAGCTGTAAAAAGAAATAGAATAAAAAGATTAATTAGAGAAAATTATAGATTACTAGAGGATAAGATTTCTGTTGGGTATGATATAATTTTTTTATGGAAAAAAAATAAAAATATTTCTGAAGCTAATTTTTTTAATATTAAATATGATATAATTAAAACATTAAATAAAAGTAATTTATTAAAAAAAGATGAGGATTAATGAAAAAAATATTAATTTTTTTTATAAATATATATCAAAAACATATATCTTCTCTTATATCAAAAGAGGGAATACATTGTAAATTTTATCCTACATGTTCTGAATATACTAAACAAGCTATTAATAAATATGGTTCAGTAAAAGGAAGTTTCTTAGGGATAAAGAGAATTTTAAAATGTAATCCTTTTTCAAAGGGTGGATATGATCCATTAAAATAAAGGAGATAAAAATATGTCATTTTTAGCAAGTATATTTGGTACGATATTATATTTTATTTATAATATTGTAAATAATTATGGTTTTGCAATAATTTTATTTTCTGTATTATTGAAAATAGTGTTATTGCCATTATCTATAAAACAACAGAGAACAATGCAAAAAACTTCAAAAATTCAAGAACAGATGAAATCATTGCAGTTTAAATATAAAAATGATCCAGAAAAATTAAATCAAGAGACAATGAAGCTATATAAATCTGAAAATATGAGTCCTTTTAGTGGATGTTTAAGTGCAATACTTCAATTAGTCATATTGTTAGCAGTATTTTATATGGTAAAAAGTCCATTAACATTTGTAAAAAATGTTTCTGAAGAAGATATAAATAATTATAAGAATGAACTTCAATCTGCAAATATAGAAATAAATCAAGCATATCCTGAGATTTCAATAATTCAACATAAAGGAAATGAAGATGAAAAAGTATATTTAAATATGGAATTTTTAGGTTTGGATTTAAATAAAGTTCCAATGCAAAATTTATCTGATCCTAAAGTTTATATTATTCCTATTTTATATATTTTATCTACATTTATTAGTACAAAAATATCAACAAATATGAATAAAAAGGATAAAGATAAGAAACTTCTAAATGATCATATAGAAGAATATGAAGGAGAAAGTAAAGAAGTTAAAAAAGAAGTTGAAGAAGTAGACATGGTAGAACAAACTAATAAAAGTATGTCTTTGTTAATGCCTATAATGTCAATATCAATTTCTTTAGTAGCACCATTAGGACTAGCTTTATATTGGTTAACTAGCAATGTACTAATGATATTAGAGAGATTTTTTATAAGTAAATATCTTAAATCTAAGGAGGAAAAAGAAAATGCCAAATAGTATATTTGCAGAAGGAAGAACTACAAACGAAGCTATAGAAAATGGATTAAAACAACTTAATGCAAAAAGAGAAGATGTAATTATTAATGTAATAGGTAATGAAGAGAAAAGAAGTTTTTTTAGTATTTTAGAACCAACAAAAATAAAAGTAGAATTAACATTAAAAGAACCTGTAAAAATTAAAAAGGCTAATATTACAGACGAAGAATTAAACGAAGTATTAGAAACAATGAAAAAGTTTTCAAATGACTTTTTTAATCAATTAAAAATAAATAATTTAAGTATAAATGTTGAAGAAAAAGAAAAAAGAATATATATTTCTGTAACTGGAGACGATATTAATTATTTAATAGGATATAGAGGAGAAACACTTAATTATTTACAATTAATCTTTTCAAATGTTGCTAATAAAAGTCTTAAACATAAATGTAGTGTAATATTAGATATTGAAAATTATAGAGAAAAGAGAAAAGTTGTATTAGAAGAATTAGCAGAAAAAATATCAAAAACAGTAGTAAAAAATAGAAAGAAAATAGAGTTAGAACCAATGTCTGCTTATGAAAGAAAAATAATACACACAAAATTACAAAATAATTCAAAGGTAAAAACTTATAGTGTTGGGGAAGAGCCAAACAGAAGAATAATAGTAGATTTAAAATAATTTAATAAAGATAAAACAGAAGTCAAAGTTCTGGGTAATAAATAAGAAAAAATAATTGGAATTTTAATTCCAAAATCTTAAATATTTCCAAGCTTTGACTTTTAAATTTAAATAAAATAAATTATCATTATAAATAAATAATTAAATTAAATAATTAAAATAAATAATTAAATTAAATAAATAAATGAATTAAATAAATGAATTAAATAA
>ERZ779798.130-NODE-130-length-27887-cov-16.9882_pt1 | contig 27887 bp, 28 predicted proteins | sample MGYA00433090_ERZ779798 | MGnify/ENA primary metagenome ERZ779798 (study PRJEB29588, sample SAMEA2151468) | human gut metagenome | biome: human gut; feature: human-associated habitat; material: faeces | place: Denmark | collected 2008/2010 ...
GCGCGAAGTCTAGGCGGTTCAGCGCCTCCGTACGCTCCGCTTCCGGGACGCCAAAAAGAATCCGTGGAGTCTCTTCGATCAACGAGGCATAAAACGCCTCGTTCTTCATCGTCTCGGGAAGATACTCGATGGCGTAAGGGCTCGTTCTGACGGCTGATCGGCACAGCGCCTCGGTTTTGAGCGCCTCGGGGACGTAGCGAAGATTCATCCCGTCGGTCTTCACAGCCGCTTCGCAGAGCGACTGGTCCCGGAGACGTTCCGGGAGCGCATAAAACAGTTCGGGCTCTTTCAGAAAGATCTTCTCGGCAAGACGCAACGTCATGACTTCCGGATTGACATTCTTGAGGAAATTCTGCGTCTTGGAGTACGTATCACAGCGTTCATCGAGCATGCGCTCAAGCAGATCGGGATATGGAATGAAGCGAACGAGATCCCAGCCCTTCGTCCGAGAGTATGCCATCTCACAATCCTCCCGGGTCAGTAGTTGCGGTTTGAAGTAACGGATAGCCGCGGGATCCGCGGCCAACGCCTTCCGGTACAGATCCCGTGTATGCAGTTTGTCCGGGACATAGAGCAAGGCTCCGACGCTGTTCATCACCGCCGCCTCGCACAACGCGGCGCTGCGCTGCGCCTCGGGAATATCATGCAGCAGGATGCCGTCTCCTCGGACGGCCTCCAGGCAAATCTTTTCGCTTCTCAAATGCGCCGGAAGCACCAGCAAACACATCGGATCCGTCTGAACCCCGTATAGCGTGACCTGCTCTGTAAGCGCCGAGGGATCAATCCCGGCCATGAGTTCCATGAGGTTGTAGCCTTGCCGATGGTACTTCTGCAAGCCCTCCAAACAAACCTCCGGGAAGGGAATATCTTCCAGAACGCTGCGTAGCATCTCCCGCGTGAACGGCTCCGCATTCAGAGCCACCCGGCACAACTCCGGCGTGCGCAGCGCCTTGGGAACATATTTCAGCACAAGTCCGTCGCCCTTGACGGCCGTCTCGCACATCTGCGCGGTCAACACCTTGTCGGGAACAAACGTTAAGGCCCACGGATCATGGCGCACGGCAAGCATGCACAACGATGCCGTGCGATACTTGTCCGGCACGAAATTCAGGGCCGAACCGTAGTGGCGAACTGCCTCCCGGCACATCGCCTCCGTCTTCAGCTCCTCGGGAACATAATCGAAGGCAAAAGCCCAGTTGCGAATGGCTCGGAGGCACAGCGACCGCGAAAGCAACGCCCGAGGGACATAGCGAATATTGGCTCCCGACATCTCGACGGCATGGCTGCAGACAGCCTTCGTACGCCGTTCAAGAGGCAGCGTGCGCAGCAAATCCTGAAAAGTCTTATCCTGATCGAGCAGAGCAATGTCTGCCTTTTCCTGTGGTGTCATTTTTCTTTCGTATTAAAAACGCCCGACAAAATTGCCGGGCGCCTGCGGTTTATTACTCACCCGTATCGGTGTCATTCTGGAACGTGAAGCTCTTCTGAACGACCTGTCCCATATTGTCCTCGACATAGACGTCGATCACCTGCTGAGCCTCGCTCAACGATGTGTAATAGAGGCGAAACGAGGTTCTCTCCAGCGGATAACGGTCGTTGGGAAGGAAGACCGTCCCGTCGTCCATGCGCAGTTCCCCCTCGCCGTCCGGTTGGAAATAGCGGATCGTATAACGAGCCTCGTCATACTCTCCCTCACGAACCAGCGTACAGCGGATCTCGGCCGTCTCGCCCACACCGAGCCGCTTCTGTACGGGCATCGTCTCAAGGGTGAACCCATAACGTTGCTGAATGTTCAGGTTCTCATCGCATGCAACAGTCAGCACGCTTGTCATTGCTATGCCGGCGCAGAGCGCCAGCCATCTTTTCAATCGTCTCATCGTTTATTGTTTTTTTTAGTATTCGACCGAATCGTTCGGTGTATGCTCCCAATCGGGAATTTTCAGCGTGTCCGCATCTATTGTCGGACATCGGATGATCTCGACCGTCGTATCCTCATAGACGTTGCAGGCCGTGAAGAGCGAGACGAAGATCGCGCCCCAGGCTGCGGCCAGAAGAACGTAGGTCAGAATGGCTATTATGCGTTTGCGTTTCATGTGTTTAGTCCTTTAACAGTTCCGAAATTTCGGGGTCCAGATTTCCCCGGTACTCCATGCGCTCATCCCGGCGGCAGGCTTCGAGGAAGTGCTCGCGCCCTTCGACCTTGCGGCCCAGCCGCGAGCAGGCAATAGCCCGCAGGTACTCCGTCACGGCATCCGTCGGCATCGTCGAGAGCAGCTCCAGCGCCCGCTCGTTGTGGTCCATCGAGAGGTGCGCCACCACCGTATTGCGGTCGTTGTAGTCGTTGAGAATATAGAGCGCCCGGGCATACTGGCGTCTCTGCAGCAGCTCCACACCCCGGGCATAGGTCGTGTCGAGTTCCGTGGTGTGGATCGTGTCCTTGACCATTCCCTTCCGACGCAGGTTATAGCGGAAATCCACGGAACGGAGCTGCGGGTAGATCACCTCCTTCAGGTAGGCGTACTCCCGGGGGAAGCGTTCGCGCAGCAGCCGCTCGCGCCGGTCCGGATCCCGTTCCACGGAGAGGAGCTCCAGCATCGCCTCGCGGTTCGTCAGCGCAGGGTCCGTGCGGATGCGGTTCATCAGCTCGGGCCACGCCTCGGCGACCCACCGCACGGTCAGCAGCGTGTCGATACCCCGGCCGTAGTGACGCACCAGGTAGCGTTTCAGCGCCTCGGCACGCCCCCGCGAGAGGCGCTCGTTGAAGGCGTAGCGCCCCTCCGGCGAGGAGGAGGCCGTGAGGGTGATCGTATCGACGTAGAACTCCTCCTGCTCGATGATCCGGCGTATCAGGCCGAAGATCTTCGCCAGCTCGCGGCCGTTGTCGCCCAGCGTATCCACCACCCGGGTATCGCCCACAAAGAAGCGGATGTAGTTGCGATCCTCCACCGTAACGTACTTGTCTATGACGCGGATGCGGTAGCGCGGCATCGTATCGACAAAGGAGAGCATCGACGAGACCAGATAAGCCAGCGTATCCGAGGGAGGTAGCCGGTAGGCGCTGTCGTCCACGGCCTGCACCTTCCCCGTGAGCGTGATGAGCATCTTCTTCGAGGTCTCGTCCGTCGGAACCTCCTGCGAATAGTAGCAAGTGATCGTGCTGCGGCTCTCGACCAGCGAATCGAGCCGGGCATCCTCCGGGTAGGGAAACTTCACGAAGCGCTGGAAGGCCGCCTCCCGCCCCAACGTATCGGGCCGGAAGCGCCGCACATAGGTCTCATACTGCCAGTAGTCGCGCTCCTGCAACAGCGAGAAGCGTCCCCCGCGGATTACGAGATCCTCCAACGGAACGGTTCCGTCGGGCTTGTGCAGCAGAGGCGTGATGACCACGCTGCGGCTGCTGCCCAGCAGCTGCTTCGGAAGCGTAACCACAAAGTCGAGGTGCACACGCCCGTTGCGTTCGGGAACCGAGCGGACCTTCGCCACGACCGTCACCTGCTCGATCTGCAGCGACATGACCCGCTCGCCGTCGGGCAGCGTATCGACCGGCGCAAGGAAGAAGGTGTTGCTGTCGCGCTGGAGCCGCACGACCTGCGGCCGGTAGTCCTGCCGTTGGGCCTGACGCTCCGCGCGCGTAAGTTGCGAAAGGTGCGCCGCGGCTCGCTGACGTTCCAGACGTGTGGCCACCGAGCAGCCCGTCGCGGCACACATCGCGGCGGCGAGCATGCCGCCCAGAATCATTCGTTGCTTTCTCATGGCTAAAACAGATAGGCGAACGATAGCTCCAGGCGGGAAGGGGCCAAGGTCCAGCGTCGCGAGTGGTAGATATATTCGTCGTCCCAGTCCGAGACTGTAGGGTCACATTGGATATCCTTCGTATGGAAGAGCCCGAGACCTCCTTCAACGGCCACGCTCCACCGTTTGGAGAGCATCCACGAATAGCCGCAGGAGAGGCCCGCGCCCCAAGCCCGGCCGTCATAGCGCCGCGTGCGGCGGCCGACGAGGTAATTGACATGCGAGAGCTGCGCACCCACGAAGGGGCCGACCTGCGTTTCGTAGAACCAATAGCGGGCACCGAGCTGCACCGCACGAAACGAGGTGGCAAGATTCTCCGTGCGCACGGGGTTCCAGAACAGCGCTCCCTCCAGCGACCAGCGGTCCGTCAAGGCCACCTCGACGCCGAGGTTCAGCGTCGCCGTACAGGCCGCCAGCGCATTGGCCCGCACGGCGAAGATCTGCGCCGCAGCCTTGTGGGGCGAACCCCACAAGGCCATGAGCAGCACCATTAGAATCGGTATGATACGTTTGGTTTTCATGAATTCGTCCTTTTTATCCGTTTACTCCTTGACACAGCGGATTCCATGACCGTGTGTCTGAAAGTTTCCGGTGGCTATCTGTACGATACCGCTGTCAAGAACATCTACAGACTTGGCTGTCTGCGCTCCCGATGAGCTCGGGTCACTGGTCCACATCCGGGTCCATGAAGCCGGCACATAATACTGGAGAGTTCCCGACGAGTCCTCCAAATAGCCATTGAAGGGATAGAATGAGGTTGCCGTACCGTTATAATACATATACCATCCCCAGGAGGTAATACCTGACGCCTTCTTGAACACGGTCTTGTCCCATGCACTGGACGAAGGGACTTTCCACCCCGGAGGACAGGGATCGTAAATGGACTTTTCCCCGGAAGGATAGCCCCACAGATAGGGGTTGTAATCTACCAGCCAGGTAGAGAAATAAACCGGATTGCTGCCGGCAGGGTTCGGAGCAGAACCGATAAACGATGTCGGATGTTCCAGACTCCAGGCAATCGAATAGTCGCTCAGCGGATAATTCCCCGTATAGTGACTGTGGACCTCAAATTCATATCCCTGAAGATTCCATGTCGTGGCGGGCATTCTATTATCGGTCTTCCGGTTTTCTTTGGGGTAGATGAAGGGGTCTTTGCGTCCCCACTGGAAATAGAGGCCCTTGCTTACGACATCGGATGTCGCGGTAGACTCCGCACCGAGGTTGCGGTCCATGAAGACGGCTCCCGTTGAGTAGGTCTGGGCCGTATGGAACGGTTCATAATCCACAGCCCAGATATGCCACGACCAGATGCACCGATCCCGATCGTCAAAGAGGCCGATGACGGCATTGCCATGAGTCGTACCGGTCGAAAAATAGATCCGCCCATGATCATATATCGCATAGCGGACAACGCTCCCGAATCCTGTGCCGCTCTCCCAAATCACCCGGGCGGTCGTACCGTTAAGCGCAGAGGCGGTAATTCCCGTTGTAGATTTGCCATTGCCCTTTACACGGGCATTGAATGAATATCCCGTATTGAGTGCTCGCGCAATGTAGCAGTTGGCTGTCCCATTACCATCCAACGGTGTGTGGCCATCTATTTGGAATCGGGCAAAAATAGAACCCCTGTGGGTCGTCGGGACATAATGGTACTCGGCAGCTGACGAGAGGCGTTTCGTAAAAGCCGGATCGGAATACCAGCCAGCGAATTTGTATCCTGCCACAGCCGTAGCCCGAAGCATACACCCATCTCCGCCGCAAAGGACCAACAGGTTTTCCGAAGCACCCGTAAAAGGTTGTGAATACAACTCCCCGTCGGCCGTGACCAATCCTTTGCCGTTGCCATCGGGCATAGTCGTCGTATTGGTATAGACTCCAAGCATGTTGGCATAACGGTGCGTAAAGCGAAATATCTGCTGAAAATCATACTCGTCACGCACCGTAACGGTATAGGTCAGCCGATTGTTCGAAGCATCGTAAACTTGCGGAGCATAGTCGATTCCATAGTTATTGCTGCCATTGGGACGATACAATTGCAGCGTTTGAGAATCCCCAACCAGCTCCCGGTCGACGTAAAGAGCATCGGCATCACCCTCCTCTACCGCAACTTCGCATTCGAGAAGCAGATCGTTATTTGCTCCGTCCACCGTCACAATCAACTCTCTCTGGGAGTCCTGACAGCAATATCCGCCAAAACCCTCCTCTTCGATATCGTCGTGAACCGATACCGTATAGCTGTTCACCCGGGTATCCACCTCATTGTCCCCGAGTATCGTAATATGCAACGTATGGAATGTATTGGGGCGAACATCAAAATTCGTCGTATTGTTCTCGCCCAAATAGACGCGATAGGCCAATACCTTGCCGTTGCGCGTTGCGCGAATCATCAGGAACGTGGCGTATCGCGGCGCATGATCCGGATTTTTCTCCCGTTGATCGGAAATAGAGGGGACCTCGCCCTGCCGATTTTCAAGCATATAACCGGTTAGCGTGCAGGTCGCAGCCTCCGCTTCGGAGAGTTCCGTCAACGGTCCTTTGGCATAATTCTCCGCTCGATCCGATGGAGAGCCGTCACTAAAGGGATGGGCCTGCTGCGGGAGGTTGCAAAATTGGACCGATTCAAGGTGAATATCCCGGACGGCAGACGCCACGGCTATATTGCAGGCAACCTTGGCCACCTGGCGTGTTACTTCAATCGACAAGCTCTGCGTTGTACCGGGGCCTGTCGTGATGGAAAGTTCCTGGCATGTCGTCATCGGAAGCTCTTCGTATGAGCCTTGCCAGTGAATCGCATAATCTTCAAGCTGCGTTTCATCCAGCTCACCCAGATCTTCACGGGCATTCGCAATAAGATATAGCATATAATCTCCGGGCGGACATTCGAAGCTAAACTGCCGGGAGACAAAATAGCGATGCAAAACCATAGCGCCCTTCTTGGCATACAGATAGAGATTGACATCGCGGATTGCCATCTCATCCGTCGAACGGGTCAAACCGATCATCGCATCGGGGCGTACGGCTATTTCTACCGTAACGCTGCGAGGCGCAAAGTACTCTTCCGTCGAATCCTTGTGGCAACTGGTTAAAGTCACAAGGGTTGCTGTCAAAAAGAACAGCAGTTGCTGGATTCGTTTCATAACAGTCAGTGTTTGAAAGGTTAGAAAAAGGGTCCCGTCCGACCCTTCGGGGCAAGGCGGGACCCGCAACACATGGATTAGGCGCCCAGATCAACCGACTGCGTGACGGGAGTCTCCCAGTCGGCAACCGTTACCGACACCTGGCAATCCTGGCCCACAAGGCCCGTGATATTGGCGGCGACCCGGTAGTAGCCGTTGCGGAGGATCTGACCCGCGGCCTTGCCCGTCAGCTCGACCGAATAGGTTACATCCGAGCGGTCGTTGCTCGTCGAACTGCTGCCGTCGCTGTCGTAGGTCGCGTTGATCTCCAGCAGCACGCGGCTTCCGGCATCGAGCGTCCCCGTTTCATAGAGGTAGAAGAGGCTGTTGTACTTCGACGAAGCCGTACCCGGGGTCTGGGTATGGGTGTAGCTCATGGCACCCGTCGAGGGCTCGCCGGCCACGACGAGCGACTGCGAAGCGGCGCGCGAGAGCTTCACCGAGTTGATCGTGATCGAGCCGGGATACTTCTCCGAAAACTCCGGGGCGATCGTGGTCTGCAGGGCAACCTTTGCCACCGTGCGTTTCAGGGAGATGCCCACTTGCGTCGAGGTGTTCACCGCACCGACGGTCTTGGTCGTCGAGCCCGACATCACGAAGCCGCCCGAGCGCAGCGCCTTGGTCGAGACATCCGCGAAGGTGCCGTTATACTCTCCGGCCGACTTCTCCACAAGAGCCGTGAGTGCCGACTTGGTTTTGGCCGACGAGGCGTCGTAGTTCGCAACGGCATAGAACGAGCATTCGGTTCCCGCCGCCGACTTCGGGAGTGAGAAGGTCGCCGATTTCGAGGCGAGTTCCGAGACCGTGAAATCGCGGCGCAGAATCAGATCGCCCGAGGCGTTGAACGTGAAGACCGAAAGCGACGAGAGGCTCTTCTCCCACGCCTCGGCCGTAGCCGTGGCATCGAAGAAGGCGCGGGTCTGCGCATCATCGCCCGAAGAGAGGGTGATCGTTACCGAGGCTCCATCAGGACGTGCTTCCGGAGCGGGGTTAATCATTTCGGTTTCCTTGTTGCAAGAGGCAAGAAGGGCCAGGGCGGCACCGGCCGCCAAAAACAGCTTTTTCATATAAGTAATTGGTTTTATGTCGCTTGCGCGACGGTTAATAAAAAAGGGTTACTGTTCGATTGTTAGTCGATTATAAATTTCAATGCAATGCCGAACTGGGTGTGAAAATGCCCGGAGGTTGTGCCCCACAGCACCCGTTCACGACCCGAGACAGAGAGAATGATTCGATCTGCGAGGTAGGCTTCAGCCTCCAGCGTAACGGCTCCACCATAGATGAAGCGATCCCGGCTTTGGAGCGTCGAGCCGTCGGAAAGATGACGGTCTCCCCAGTTCACCGTCTCATAGCCGACCATGGCCGAGCCTCCCAGATAAAGAAAGAAGGTCTTCGAGGCGTCGGTGAGGAACTTGTAATAATATCCGCCCTCACCCGTAAACTGAGCCATGGGGATCCGCCCGCTCTTGTAGGGATAACTCCGGTTAAGGTATTCGACGCCATAAACCCACTTGTTCGCATTCTTCGCGTAGCGGTTCATCGCCAGTCCGAAATAATAGCCCGTGGCGCTCGACGGCGACGAGGAATACCAGCCGTCCACCATGCCCGAGCGAAGTTCCAGCCCCCGCATCCCCGGCAAGGCGCGCTGCGCAAAGCTCTTTCCCGCGGTGAGCGTTAGGCTCAACGACAACACCAGTATGAATACCGCGCGTTTCATCTTACTTGACCTTTAATTCGTCAATCACTCGGGCGCGAACCAGGTCGGCATTCTCGACTGTGAAGCTCTGATGTCGTCCGCCGGATTTCTCATACAGCTCGACAACCAGATGCTTGTCATCGGGGATCGTGAACTTCGGAAGCGTGAAGACCATGCGCTCGCTCGACTTGCCGGGGATAACCTGCACGTTGTTGTGGGCTCGCAGCGGCCAGATCACCTGCTCCTGGATAGCCGTGCGTTTGGCGACTTTCTTGTCCACGATCTTGAAGGTCAGATGGTCGACGTCGAAGGGTACATTCGTCGAGTTCTTGAGTTGCAGGTGGAAATACAGCAGCCCGTTGTGCGAATAGATCCCCTTGAGCAGATACTGAATGCCGAAACGCTTGCAGCCGATATGCTTGATCTCCCGACGGTCGTTCTTGTAGATCGACTTCATAATCAGCCGCACAAGCATCGGAGACTCACTGCCCAGCTCCTTCATGTAGATTTCCAGCGCGTTGTTCGGCCGATTTACGGCCTCGCCGTCATGCAGGAAATCGGTCATCTCCACGGAGAGCTTCTGCGGTTCATCGGCATACTTCACGTTGAAGGTGTAGTAGGCGCCATCCTCCGTAATCACCGAGAGGTTGCTCTCCCGCGAAAAGTCCCGCAGGGCCGCCTTCACACGCAGCACGTTTTCCGTACCATCGGCCTTCGCTGCCAGCAGATCGGCGGACCCCAGATCGACATAGCGTATGGCCGCGGGGAAGATCACATGCGTGGTCTTGTTGAACGTGACCTCCAGCGCATAGGGAGGGATCATCCGGTCGAACGTCAGCGGCCGCGTCAGTCCGTTGAAATAGTCTCCCGTCGAGGGTGAATGCATCCCTTCGTCCGGTTGCGGCGCGGTCGCCGCCTTCGTTGTCGTCTCCTGCGCAAAGGCGCCGGAGAGGCACCCGCAAAACGCGAGTGTCATAAGCATCTTTCTCATAAACTTGTACTTTAAATGTGGTTGTGTTGGTATTTGGATTTCAGTGGCTTCTATTCAAGTGGTGGCAGCAGCAACACCCGGTAGCCCGCTTTAAGCGTGACCTTGACCTGTCGCATCTTCTGTCCGATATACTGCGCGGTTCCCTGGATGACGCTGCGACCCAGATCCGAAAGCAACTGCGTCCCGGCGTCGTCCGTGATCGTGATACTGCTTCCGAGTCCCGAACCGGCATTGGCCGCAATCTCCTTGACGGCGCTGATCTCTTCGGAGACAGGAACCGAAATGCCGGCTCCTCCGTCCAGATCATACACCTGCAGCTCGATCGGTATGACATTGCCTTCGTACTGCACGGCCTGAATCGTGATCGACATGCGCTCGCCGTCGATACGCGAGGTGCCCGTCAGAATCGTATTGGCCGGAATCAGCACATCACCCGCCATCATCGGTTCCAGCAGGCGGATGGGAATCTCATCACCATCCGTCACGGTAGTCGTCCGGTACACACAGGCGTCGATACTGTTCTTGCGAGGCGCCGAGGTATCACCTGCGGCGGTGTGGAATCCCCAGTTCCGGGGTTGGGAATACTCCTCGACAAAGGCCGAATCCGACATGGGGGCTGCAAGCAGCGACACAACCTCATGACGAACCTGCTGCACAGGTTGCACGGCTGTTCTGCCGTTACGGTTCGCTACCGAGGTACCGGAGATCGTTCCCGCGGGTACCGCTTGCGCACCTCCATTGCCATTCATGTAGCGGGAGGCCAACTGATAGGATTTCTCGATCAACTCCAGTTGTTGCTCCGCAGAGGTCCCGGTCTGCTGTTGCTCGAGCTCCGCTTCGAGTTGTTCGATACGCTCCAGCAGTTTCGACTCCTCCTCCGAGGGAGTCTCTTTCTGCTGCTCGTAGAAACTTCCCAACTGCGTGTTCAGATCCCGGTATGCGCCGACCGACGAATGCAAGGCTCCCGACGATTCATAGCCTCCCAGTCGGGGATTCACTCCGGTCGCTGCCGGAGTCGAAGCCTCTTCGTATCCGGATTCGTCATCCAGCGAGAAGGCGTAATCCTCAAGAGTACGGATCTTGGCTTCCTGTTTTGCCTGCATCTCCTGCTGTGCATAGGCATCCCGTTTGTCGAAAACGATACCGCTCTGCTCCGGGGTCGGAAGTTCCGTGTTGAGTCCTTTCTTCTGCTCCTGATCCGGCGCGTCCGAAGGGGCGAAGATCAGCCACAGAATCGCAAAAAAGACCAGAAACAACGCCGGGTAAACCAACAGCTTGCGACGCTGCTGGATCTGCTGCGGAGTCAGAGCATTCGGCTTTTCCAACTCCTGCTTCGGTTCTTTATTCTGCTGTTTTTCGTTCATGGTTTTCAGGGGTTTGTGTCCGAAGAGTGTCCGCTCCGGACGGTTGTTCAAGTTCAAGATGTCGGAGGTGTTCGATCTCCAACGTACTCCCGCTGCTGCGTCCAATGTTGCCAATCGCAGACAACGTCGTATAAAGAGACAAGGCCGCAAAGAGAAGCAACATTCCGATGATGACATAGAGTCGCAGGTCGGGGCTCATGGCCTCGCACAGACGCCGAAGGTGTGCTTCACACCAGGCGCTCAGGTGATTCATTCCTCGTCGTATCATGGCTATCGGGCATAGGCCCGCAGGTCGCGGTTTTCAAGAATCTCAAAACGCTCCATCGTGAAGCCCTGCGGATTGTTGTCCGAGCGAACCGAATTGATCAGATTGCAGCGCGTAACAAGCGACCGCTCGGTGATGTTGCTCTCGCGGATAATCATCTGACGGGCATACGTCGTGATGTGGTAAGGGTATCGGTCGAAATCACACGACATGGAGTCAATCTGCAAGGTCTGGTTGATATTGCCGGCTACTATGCGGTTGTAGTAGCCCTTCTCCTGCAAATCCTGCGAATAGTGGTAGGCACTCTTATCGCAGAGAAACAGCGCCCGCGTGATGTTGCTCTCGATGGCCGCACGGTCCGGGGCCAGCGTGAAGAAGAGTTCATGGAACCGACGGACATGTTCCCGGGCTTCGACGGGACGGTTCTGGCTCAGATCCTGAGACAGAGCTACCATCAGCGACTTGCCCTGATCCAGCACATAGATCTTCTCCCGCTGACGCTCGGCAAACCGGTAGCTCTTGGCTACGCTGAATATCGCCACCACGGCGCACAGCCCCAGGAACACCAGTGTGAAGATCCGGATCTGCTGAAAGCTCGTCTGAATGTTTTTCAATGACTTAAATTCCATTTCGATAATGTTTTATGAGTGATTCGGAGTGGCAAGATTTCGTCCTTCAGGTGATGAACCTCCATTGCTGTTCCCATGGGAAAAACTCTTCCCTACGAGGGTGCCGGTAACGCCTCCGGCTACTCCGGCACCAAACGAGGCGGCTCGATTGACGACTCCCGTTCCGGAACCACCACCGGCCTGCACAACCCATTCTGCGACCGTCGGGATGGTGAAATATCCGATGATCCCGATTATCAGGAAGATGATATAGATGCCATCCCCGCTGTCCGGAATGTAGTTGGGATCCTGCAACGCCTCAATGTCGGCCTGCAACATCAGGTTCTGAATCTTGGCAAGAACAGCCGAAAACAGGTCGGCTATCGGCAGCCACAGATACACGCAGATATACTTCGAAAGCCAGTGCGTGAGCGTACTCTGAAAACCGTCGTAGATCGACAGGGCAAAGGAAAGCGGACCCAGAATGGACAAGACAACCAAAAAGAACGTGCGCAGCGTATCAACAGTCAGTGATGCTGCATTGAAGAGCAGGTCGAAAAAGTCCCGAACCAGCTCGCGAAACCAACTCTTGATTCCATGCCAGGTCCGCTCCCACCACATGCCGATAATCTCTCCCATGTCCGTAATTCCCAGGTCGGCGAGCTTCTGATCGTAGACCTCATCATCGACCAGCCACGCCTTGCCTTCACGGACTCGGGCCTCGTATTCGAGATCCTCCTTCTGTTTCTGGTACTCGCTCATATCGAGGGTCTGACCCTCCAGTATGGCGTGAGTCCCCTGAACGACGGGAGAGAGAACCGTATTGATCGTTCCCAGAACAATCGTCGGGAAGAACATGATGCACAACCCGATGGCAAAGGGCCGCAGCAGCGGGAATACATCCACAGGCTCCGCATTGGCAAGGGCCTTCCACACACGATAGGCGACGTAGAAGAGGGCTCCCAGACCTGCGACACCTTTGGCTACACCAACCATGTCTCCACACAGGGGCATCATCTCCTGATAGAGGTTCCGCAACACCTGGTGCAGATTCTCAAAATCGATTGCAAGCGGCGTCATGGCTACCAGTATCTTTCACTCGGACTTCCATATAGAGCCAGCACTCGCGAGGAATCGCCCTTCGCACGGCTCCGCAGATACGACACCGAGATCGTCTTGTTCGTGAAATAGCGTGTCAGATTCCGGTATTCCAGCATCCGGTAGTAGATCTGATCCACGACATCCATGCGCTCCTTGTCCGACATCGAGAGTCCGTTGCCGGAGGTGACGACGTTCTTCAAGTCCGTAACCAGCGCGCCGCCCTCCTCCAGAAGCCGGGCATAACCGGCCGAAATCGCCGCAAGCTCGTCCGGCGTGAAGTTCGGGTCCGTAACCATGCGGTTGAAACCGTTGACGTAGATGTCCGTAATCTCGCTGACCATCTCGATCGTCAGCTTGACCTTGCGCGCATCCTTGATGATGTTATGGACCGACTTCAGGGCATCGTAGTATGCCTTGCCCTGGTTGTAGATCTTGATCCCCTCCTGAAGGTTCTTAATCATGTTCGTCGCCGTGGTCGTGCCCTGCGTCGCACTGATGATATTCTGAACCAGATTCGTGGGATCCGTAACGACCCATTGGGCCCGGGCCGTGTGCGCATAGCCTATCAGCAGTGCGCACACAATCATTATCATTCGTTTCATCTCTATTGTTCGTTTAGTTGTGAATGGTTCCGTGGTTATTCCACGCGGTAATAATTGCCGTAGCAAGAGAGCATCAGTACGTCCTGCACACTGTCGTAGAACATCGACACACAGCCATACAAATCGAAATAATGCGTCCCACGATTCGTATAGACAGGTCGTCGGAGGACTACACCTCCACGATATGCGAGTGCGATATGATAACCTTTGCCGCCCCGTTGCTTTTGGCGATAGATGCGGATCGGAGGCGCTCCTTCCCGGCTGCACCACCGGCCGAGGACATCCGGAATCTCAAAAAACATATGGGAGATCGGTGTCGTGAATTTGCCGTTATTGCTCCTGCTCATAGTTTTATCTGTTTTGTTGGGACTCCGTAAGTTGCTTGATCGCAAGTTCCATGTCGCCGTCCAACGCATCGGCAAGTCGCTGCACTTCCAACTTCTCGGTCTCTTCGGTCGTATAGGCCAGATACTCCTGGCGGCTCACCTCCGTGGCATAAACCGCGGATTGAACGCCTCCCAGCCCGATCCAGACCTCCTTATAGACCCGCCCCGGATGGTTCGACATGTTGATCGACAGGATCTGCGACTTCTCCTTGTTCGTAAGACCCAGCAGCGTCTGGATCGAATCGAAACGGTTCATGAACTTGCGCTGGTCCAGGAGTATCTTGCAGTCCGAGTTGTTGATGATCGTCTCCTTGACAATCGGCGACGAGATGATGTCCTGAACCTCCTGCGAAACCGTTACAACCTCGCCGAAATGCTTGCGCACGGTCTTGTACATGTACTGGAGATAGCTGGCCATATTGTTCGACGCCAGAGCCTTCCACGCCTCCTCGATAATGAGCATCTTGCGGATACCCTTCAAGCGGCGCATCTTGTTGATGAAGACCTCCATCAGCACGATCGTAACCACGGGGAACAGCTCCTTGTTGTCCTTCACGGCATCGATCTCGAAGACGATAAAACGCTTCGACAGCAGGTCGATCTCCTGCTGTGAGTTCAGCAGAAAATCATAGCGCCCGCCCCGGTAGTACGGACGAAGGGTCGTCAACAGATTGCTGATGTCGAACTCCTCGCGGCGAACCTCAATTTCCCGGCTCTCCAGATCCTCACGGAACTCGCCCTTCAGGTACTCGTAGAAGGTATCGAAGCACGGCTTGATCGAATGGTCGGCCTTGATGCGGGCGATGTAGCCCGAAACGGCATTACCGATCTCCGTAAGTTCGGTCTTCGAGACCCGCTCCTCGCTGCTCTTCCACAAGGTCAGCAGCAACGTCGCGATGCTGTCCATTTTCTCCGTCTCGAAGACATAGTCGTCCGTGTAGAAGGGGTTGAAACTGATGGGATGCTCCTCCGTGTAGGTGAAGTAGATCCCGTCCGCACCCTTTGTCTTGCGGCGGATCAGCTCGCAAAGTCCCTGATAGCTATTACCCGTATCGACCAGCACGACATGCGTTCCCTGCTCCCAATATTGCCGCACAAGGTGGTTCATGAAGAACGACTTGCCCGAACCCGACGGCCCCAGGACGAACTTGTTGCGGTTGGTGATGATGCCGCGCTTCATTGGAAGATCCGAGATGTCCAGGTGCAGCGGCTTCCCGCTGATGCGGTCGCACATCTTGATCCCGAAAGGACTGCTCGACGACTTGTAGTTCGTCTCCTCAGTGAAGAAACACAGCGCCGGCTCGATGAACGTGTAGAACGACTCCTCGGCAGGGAAGTCTCCGGCATTGCCCGGGATACCCGCCCAATAGAGCGTCGCGGCATCCACCGTATTGTGGCGAGGACGACACTCCATCAGGGCGAGCTGGCTGCCAACATCGTTGCGGATGCGGCGCAGCTCCTCGGGATCCTCACTCCACGCCAGCACATCGAAATGTGCGCGAATCGAGGTCAGACCAAACGAGTGCGCCTCGTTCAGATACTGGTCGATCCACTGCTTGTTGATCTGGTTCGACCGCGAATACCGCGAGAGCGAGTGCATGCTCCGGGCCTGCTTCTCAAAGCGCCGAAGATTCTCGGCACTGTCATCCAGGAACAGCCATTGGTTGTAGATGTGATCGCAGAAGAGCAGCAGCCCAACCGGTGCGGCAAACGACAGCAGGCAATCCGAACGATCCGTCGAGAGACGCTCGTAGCGCATATCCGAACCGACATGCCCCGGGAGATCCTCCGTATCGGAGAGCGTATGCAGACAGACATGCTTGTTCCCGACCCGGAAATCCTCCGAACTCATTGCCAGATCCTCCAGCGTCGTCGTATCATCCAGGGACAGGGAGAAATACTTCTCGATGAGGCCCGGCGTGTCGGCCGTGCCGACGATCTCCTCGTCCGTGAGGCGGGTGAGCGTTATGAAACCCGAATCGTTGATGATGCGCTCGAACTGCTCCACGGATTCAAAGAACTTCACCGCACTCTCCCGATCGACATCCTTGGGGATGATATGACCCCGGCACAGCGTCGAGAAGTTCGACTGCATCCGGGAACGCTCCTTCGTAGTCTTCGTCAGGTACAGATAGCAGACGTGATTCAGGAACGGACGCTCGTTGAAATGCTGCTCGAACGACCGACTTAGAAAACTCATCTCCCCGTCGCCGGTCTGCGGACGGTACTTCTCGCGAAGGAACCAGTCCTGCTTCAGAACGACGCTGTACTGCGGCAACACGCGCACGGCCTTGCACCACGCGGCATGGATTGCCTCGTAGTCCGCATGTGTTACCGTGAAAAGTTCCGGCAACTCAACACGGAAGGCGATCGTCAGATCGGCGTCCTTGCTGATGATACATCCGTTTTCAACCGCCAGAAGCGGAAACTTGCTCTCCAGGGTCGAGGCTTTCATTACATTGCGCATGGCCGATTATTGTTTTGAGGTTTTCGTAACAGGTGATAGACACTTTTCCGATGGATCAGGTAGCGAGGATGACGGCGTGCTGCCGCCAGCTTCATCAGGCCGTGTTCGCCATAACAGGCGTTCAGATGGAAGGTTCCCCAAACCAGGAGCGATGCCGACACAACTCCGAAGAGGATGCACACCCACTGCTCAATCCCGATCATGTAGAGAATGACGAAGAGGACGAATACCGCCAACAGACCTCCGGCAAAGATGAACAGATACTGCGCCTTCAGCCCCTTGAACTCCACACTGCACCCGATCCCCTTATTGATTGTGTATTGCATGGCTCGCAGGTGTTAGTAGAGGAAGAACGACCGCAGAATCGTCGCAGCGACTATCAAGAAGATGCAGGCCCCGAACCACGACGCGGCGACCTTCGAAACATCCGGATCCCCCGACGTGAACTTGTTGTAAACCTTGATGCCTCCGATCAGCCCGATTACGGCTCCGATCGCATAGATCAGCTTCGTGCCAGGGTCGAAGTACGACGTGACCATGTTGGTCGCATCGTTGATGCCCGCCAGCCCATTGCCGCCCTGAGCAAGGGCTGACGCTGCGGTGAGGTAGATGATCACCACAGACAAAATATATTTTCGTTTCGTCATAAACGCTTCTTGTTGTTATGGTGCAGGGGGTGGATAGGCCCCTGCACCGGATTCGACTTGGATTATTTCAGTGGCTTGGGAGATAGCTGAAGCTATCCGTAATCTCTCTCTTTCATGGCTTGTGCGTTTGGTTAAACATAATTCTGGACATCAAAATCCTCGGGAGCAGAAACCTGCGGAGGTGGGCTTTCCGCAGCTCGTTCGGCAATGCGACGGTAATATGCCTTCAGATAAGAATCCATCAGATCGTAGACCTTGTCGGCTCCTTCGGGACTGGCTGAAACGATGGCTTCAAACATGTCCGTCTGTTCCAGCTCTACAAGCGTGCGTCCGACACGCTGCTGCTTCTCTTCCGTGGGTGCTGCTTCACGGGATACGGTGCGGTAGGCTTCGCCGATCTGTTCGAATCGAACTCCCCGGGCTAACGAGCGGCCGGCAGGAGGCTGCGATTCCGCCTCTTCCTCTTCCTCGCGGTCCATCTCTTCATCCATGTCGGCCTCATAATCCGTGACCTCTTGTTCGATGAAGGGGATGCCCTCCGGGTCTGGTTCATTGCTCTCCTCCGCAGGTGGTGTCTCGAAGACGGCATCCATCTTTTCCTGCGGGATCTGCCGGGGGTGTTCCGTTTGTTTCTCAGGGGCAAATATATCGGCTTTTTCAGCCTCCGATTCGTTTTTTTCCGAGATGGCAGTGGTTGGCGTCGGTTGGCGTCGCGGAGGTAGGACAAAGTGACTTTTTCCGATAATCGGACGGTGCTCCAAAGGCCACTCTTCCTCCTCCAAAGGACGCGCGACTTGCGAAAGCTGCCTTCGCCAATACCGATACGCAAACACGCCGTAGGCGATCAACACAAGAATCAGAATTACCAGAACAGCGCTTTTCATGACTCCCGATTATTGCTGGGGCTCCCGCTCCTCCGGATGAGCGCAGAAACGCTCAATGGCCTCCCGGTTCTCTTCCAGATGCTCATGCAGAACCCGATCCAGGTAATCGACGAGCGACAGCCGGTTGAACAGATCACTTGCTACAATCTGCTGGAGCAGCTCGTAATACTGCGGTCGGATCCGGATCCGGAATTCCGACCGGAAACGCGGTTGAAACGCATAGATGAAGCGCTTCTTATAGGCGCTCAATGCCTCGTCAGAGCCCTCCGCAGGCGACGACGCAACAGGCCGCCGTGATGGAATCTTGCCTGTTCCGCGCGTCTGCTTCAATCGACGCCGATAACTCCAGGCGCGCTGAATAAAGAAAATCGCAATGCATGCGACACCGGCCATAATGACGATGGCCATAAACATTTTGTCCGTCATAATAATTTGAGTTTTAGGGGTTATAAAAAATCTTTCAGTGAATGCTGCTGGAACATCTCGGCAATATCATCCCGGTGCTGCTGGAAATGATCCGCCATAACATTGTCGATATACCCGCCGACACTCATTTCGATGCCCTTCAATGCCAGCAGGTGTACCAATTTCGAGATAGCCTGATGCGTAGCCTGACTGATATAAACCGTCTGTCTCGCACGACACGCCTTGACATTCAAGAAGGTGCCTTCATAGGAGTTGCGTCGTCGACGTGGTTTACCCTTTGCCGACACATTGTCGTCATCCGATTCATCCGACTCTTTTTGCGGTACAGAAGATGTGGTATTCGGCTCTGAAGGAGGAACGCGGGCCACAGGCTCCGAACGCACCGCAGACGAGGGATCCGACAGAAGACTGTCGTCCTTGAACGACTGGATGATCAGTGATTCATCCAATGCTCCGGCTTTAATTCTTTTCGCCATTGTTTTCAAGTTTTATTAATGTGAGTATTTCTTGGGTGAGCTGCTCGATGTTGCTTCCCCTGAGCACGCTCCTTTCTGCGGGGAACAGCGTTGAACGAAACAAGGACCGGCCAGATGCCGGAAGCTCCTTGCGGAAGCGAAGACTGTTGGGGATAAACGTCTTGAGAACCTTCAGCCCCAAGGCCTCAATGACCTGCTCATAGATCTCATACAACTCGGTCTTTTCGCGACCGTCGACCATGTTCCAAACCAGGTAAGTATCCTTGATGTTCGTGACACCCGTCTTGCAGATCACATCGTTGACGACCGTCATGTACCTCAAGGTGCTTTCCAGAACCACTCGATCCGCGCAGATCGGCGCAAAGATGTAGTCCATGTTGGACAGCACTCGGATAACCGATGGATTGTTGACCGTTCCGGGCAAGTCGAAAAACACAATGTCAAAAGCGGCCTGCGACGTAATTCGTTCAGCATCCTCAATGGATCTTTCCGTACTGCTCTCGATGACCGGATAGGCCTTCTTGTTGAGACGCGTGAACTGCGCATAGGCAAGGCCTCGATAATACTCGTCATCCTTAATCTGCTTCAGATCCCGGCGTCGCATCTCCACGATCGAATGCTGGGGATAGTCACAGTCCAGAACTGCAACATTGAAACCTCTCACATAGTGCAGATACGACGCGACAAGTACGGTAAGCGTCGTTTTCCCGGCTCCTCCCTTCTGTGTCGAGAAGGCCAGATAAATGGGGTCTTTTGCCATACTCTTTTCAGATTTAAGAGTTCATATATAAATCATTGATTCATAGATATTCATACTCGTTGGAGTAATTCTGAATTGCAATCTATCAGTAGCGAACGGCTGATAGATTGAACTAATGCCATGTTTCATCTCTAATTCGGTGTTGTAAATCCATATTGAAAACAGTGTGTCGGTAAAACAGTAAAATAATGTGTCCGTAAAACAACAAAACTGTGTGTCAACAAAACAACAAAACTGTGTACTTGCAAAACAGTGTGTCAGCAAAACAACAGAACTGTGTACCTTCAAATTTTCACATCGATGTTGATCGAATTACATGTTGAAAAATTTAATGGCTGACTTGTTGAATCGAATCAATACTGGTTTGTTGCCGGGAACAAAGAAAGGGGCATTTCACCCGATTTACTCGGGTTCTTGCAGATATGGCAGTGGTTGGCGTCGGTGTGGCAGTGGTTGGCGTCGCGTTCGACCATGAAAAGCGATTACTCTTATCGAAAACCTTGTCCCGTGAGACTCTGCCGGGACCCGACGTTCGCCTCTTTGTGCTGGCCGACGAACAGAGGGAAACGGGGCGTGATGTTCGACCCGTTTTTGGGGTCAGAAACATTATATGTTTTGACCCCGGCAAGTTGTGTTTTCCGTTACGCGAAATATTTTCCGTAACGCAAAACAACTTGCCCGCAAGGGGGGGGGAAAGCTCCTCCGAAGTCGTCGCTTTTTACCGGGCACCCCATGTGCCGAGACCGGATTTTAACCGCCGAAGGGTTTCCGACCTCCTTCGGTCAAAAATAGACGCCATGGAAGACATAATTGCGTCCTACTGGCAAAAGAATAGGAGCAGCCTTTGAAAGTCTGCTCCAACAAATGGGGATATATGTTTCGATTCTCGGAAGAAAACCGGTGTGATTTTCTTCCGAGAAATCACGCATACTTTAGAGGTTTGTTTCACCAAAGATCAAGGCCATGATACAACATTTACAACATCTCAAAGGAGCATATACCGACAAAATAGGCCGTTCAATTGACCTTGATCAGTACTATATTCAACAGAATTTATGTTAACCAGGACCATATTTTGAAAGAGGTTAAAAATCCATTTTCCACAAAAAACGTTCACGATGTGTTAAATCTGCAATACGCGATCAGGTCCTATCCATTAAGAAAATCAACCTCGAATCGAGGAGTTTTGGCGGCATTAGCTGACGAAAAAGTTGAAACTGGGTTATAATCTTTGAACTTGAAACAACACCATATTCAGTCTAATTGATTAACTTTGTATATCAATGCAAGAGTCTTGATGCATTATATAAACAGCACGGTTAATTATAAATTCTATTAAGGTATTTACGATCACCTGCGGAAAATATGAGAGCTACCAATAACAATACATTGGAAGATTGGCAGATAATAAAATCTGTAGTAAATATTTGTGTATACGGCAATGGTAAAAGTTATTTTTTATGGAATAATGCACTAACATATTACAAAAAGTTAAATCATCTTTTTGAGGATATAAAATCAGATACTCCAAAAGATTATTTATACCCATGTTTTATAACCCTTTGCTCAGCCACACTAGAATATTCATTGAATCTGATTTATGCCCTATATTGTTTCAGAAATTTTGAATATGAAGACTATCACTCCCAATTGAAACCATATAGGAAAAAGCATTTTAAAGAAAAACTTACCGAATTCCCATATATTATATCGGGAGGAAAATTGATTACCAATGAAAATTCACAAGAAATCAAATCATTATATGAGCTGATAACGAAGCGGAATGGCCTATTACACAATTCGGAGAAACTGCGAACATTTGACGTTCCTGATATTAATGCCTCTATCATAAATGATAAATTGGTTATACCGAGTGAAAATAGCCAGATACGTATTTTACTCTCCGCAGAGGATAATATTATAGACTCTATCACTAAAGAAGACTGTATTAGAATCGGGAATGCGATATTCTCATTTTACAAGCAAATTCTGCTTCCATATGTAAATAACGATGAGCTAAACATATGTGACTTTATAAAAACCAAAAACTAATCCTTGTTTCGATTAAACAACTAGCATAACCCCATGTATATCCCAGGCAAGTAAGGTTGCTGGGGAATGGAGACTTCAAAAAAATTGACTGAGGGGGGGTAAAAGTCAGACAAAAAAATATGAAGCACAAGCGTAAAATCTATAGAAACATGCTGCGGCACATTTTTCTTGTTTTATTGGCTATTTTGACTGCGCCAGTATATGCCGTAACAGCGGATAGTATACGCCAAGATTCGCTGACCGAAAGAGTGTCGCGAACATTGGCAGTTGCCATGAAATCAGATTCAACGATAGAGAAGAGCACATCTGTTATCACGAATGAGGTGAGATCGGGTGATGCAACATCGTCGCAAACGGAACAGGTTGACAAAACAGATGAATGGTCATTGTCAGGAAAATATTTCTCAACATATATTTATCCTATTATTACTTTACTTATTGGCGTCTGGATCAAAACTGCCATATCATCAAGAGCAGATAAAAGACGAAGTAAAAAAGTTGGGAAACGATGGGTCGCAGAACTGTCGGCACAATCTGCAGATATTGAAAATCAAATTGAAGCTTTCAATACATTTATAACGAGCTATTGTGATAATCGCAACCGCTTTGATATTCCAAACATCTCTTATGGATTTATAAACATCCGGAATTTTGATGCACTCGGAAAGGAAGACCTATACGACTATTTGGGGCAATTACTAAAAAAACATGATCTGGAAAAAGTGGATGACACCTACCGAAAAATCACAAGCATAATATCAGCTCTCGAATCAATTAACTCTCAGGTCAAAAATCATATACAGAGGTTTTTGGACAGAAACAATGCCTTAGTGGAGGCATACAATGCGAACTTAGTTCAATATGATAAATTGTTACGGCAAATTCCAGTTGGGTATCTAGGCATATCAGATTCGACTATAATAAATCTTAGGATTATACATTATATGATATGTAAAAATATGCCCCAAATTAATATCTTTGATTGTGAAGATAGTTTCGTCATACCAAGTCTTAAGATTTTGAGATCAAATCCATTCCCTCCAGCATTGGATGATACTTTGCAGAATTGTTTGAATATCACGTTGGGATTGCGAAATGAAAAGGCATACATCAAATCAAATCTTGAATCAGCAAATACCCAATACAGAAAGGTGCTCGATAAAATTGCCGAAATAAATGAGATATGCCGGCCTAAGCATAGTTAGTTCTATCAGCAGTGGCAGCGTATCAGAGGGTCAAAAAGATAAAGCGATGAAAAAAAGAGATTGGATTATTATTAGCGGCATTATCGTTGGAGGTGTTGTAATTGCTTTCTTTATCAACTGGTCGCTGACTTATGGGAATTTGATTAAAACAAATCTTTCCATTGATTCATGGTTGAGTTTCTGGGGAAGCTATTGTGGTGGCATCTTTGCCGCAATAGTTGGCTATCTTGCTATTATTTACAGCAATAGAAATAGCGAAAAAGCCATTCATCAACAAGAGAAACAACTCATCCATCAACGGCTTGTCAAGAAACTGGACGAATATAATGACTGCCTCAAAAACAACTTAGAGTTGCTCAATATTGTAGATATAATGGGCATTACGGTTGGAATTGATTACCAAAATCTTTCGTTGGCAAAAAAAGATGTATGCCGAAAAAAAGCACAAATTTATGCTACGGATCTACAATACAGGTATGTGTTTGAAGTGGATGTTCCTCGTGCAAAAACAGACTTAGAAGTTCAATACGATAAAGCCTGGGTAAATTCACGGAGCAAATTATCCAATTTATTAGATGACGAGCTAAACTTTATAGAAAGAGTAAATCAGAATCATTATGATATTCAGTTAAAAGAAAATCATCAACAAAAATTGCATTTCATATCAGAAATATTAAAACAGTCTGGCGATACAACCCGTCAAGAGGTATATCTACATGATAAGCAATCTATTACTCAAGAGTTAGAACAATTGGATAAACGCATTGATTCATATTATAAAGAAATAGACGCCATGTTGCTATCCCTCAAATCGTCTGCAGATCAATTGAATGCCGATACAAAACTCTTATTTGATCTGTCCATATTACTCTTAAAAGAGAAAGAAAGCGAACTGCAAAGTTAACATACAGCATATTGATTCAGATACAATTGATAGATTCATAAGGCTTTCTACCTACTATCTCATACATTTTATTTCAGGTAAGATTTCTTAAAAACAACGTCCTAATAATAGTATGGCTGATATTGATGATTTCACCCGCGAGGTAGAGTGTATCTACAAGGATGAACGATACGCAGTCCGCGATAACGGAGCTGTCTTCCGCTATCCGCGTGATAGATGGCGTCCGCGCAAATACGACAACTTCTGGACGTTCGGGCGGCCCAATATCGTGCATGGCTATATGGAAATCGCATCAGTTCGAATCCATACGATTGTTGCCACTGCATTCCTCGGCCCCAAGCCTACCAAAGAGCATGTGGTTGACCATATTGACACGAATCGTCGAAATAACCGAGTGGAAAATCTACGATGGGTTACGCGGCTGGAAAATATACTCGACAATCCTATCACGCGGAAGAGAATCAAATTGCGTTGCGGCAGCATCGAAGCGTTCCTAGCGAATCCTTCCATATTGCAGGAAAATGAATTGCCGCCCGACCTCAGATGGATGAGAACCGTAACCAATGCAGAGGCGCAAGTAAGTAAAAAACGATTATTGGAGTGGGCCGAAAGCGATAAAGAGCCCTCCGGAGGATCTTTGGGGGCATGGGTTTTCAATCCATCCGAGAAAACCACCTCATATTCCCAGCAACACCAAGTTCCTACCCACGAGACTCAAGCAGATTTACTTACAGAAGAAGGCCAATTAGACGTTTGGGGATATAAGCAACCGGGCTTCCAGGAAAAGGGCCTATCCAACGTGCGTCAAGAAGTCGAAAACGAAAAAGACAGGACCCCTAATCTCGTATTATCTCTGACTCCCGGAACAGCTCAGGTCAGGGTGTTTTTTGACGACAAACCTTGCGAATATCCATGTACGCCACAATATTTCGATGGGAATCCTTTGGCAGCATATGCAGCCAATCTGACGGATGATGCCGTTTTTTGGCGACATCAGGATGGAGATCGCGCATATTCAGTTGTAAAATACGCTTATTCAAACGATGGAAATTCTTTGATTATAATGTCACGAGCTGCATATGTATGGAAAGAACAAGCAGACGGTGATTATAAACCTGTTCCAATAACACAACTCGGGCCTGATGAGTATGACAAAGACGACCTGCCGTGTTCACTTACCAAAGTCTCTTTCGAACAAAATCTGTTCGTTCATAAAAGGATCGAGACAGGATTCATGCCCAAAGAATATTTAGAAGAGATTTTCACGAAAGAAATTTCGTAATACATCTATACTGAAAGATAAAATATCTTTTATACCTCAAAATGATTCTTCCTACAATGACATACAGAGAGATGTACGATCATCTCGCCGCCGATTTGCCCAAAATTCAGTTTAAAATAAATATGCTTTTTTCAAAAGCAGTTAAGATATTTAGAAAAACTGTTCAATTTCCTGCATGGCAACTTTATGACTATAATATTCCCTCAACCAATAATCAATATGTTATTTTCTTTTATGCTGAAGCGCGAGCCAATATAGAGAACCCCGAAGCCGATTATTTCTGTATTCTCTTTGACCAGAATAAAAGATTTATCATTAAGGGATATGCCGGTGCCTACAAGCATACGCCAGACAGCCCTATAACGGGAATTCGGCAGATTCATGCGTATACAAGCCATTTCTTAGAACGCTATAATGAACGTTTTTTGAAAAATCCGGCTCTCTCCTCCAACGAAGTAGCATCACGATATTTGTCCCGCAACAAAACAATGATGCCGCTGCAACAAAATAATGAGATTAATAGAAACCATGAGCAATATGGGGTAACTGGACAATATGTCTTTCGGGCCAGAGATGGAATATGTTTTACGCAATCATTAGTAAGTGGGATAAAAAGCGAAGATGGAGACAGGCATAAAGATAAAGTAGATGCAATGCTGATTCTCTTTACAACTTTTATGTCTGAGTCTAAAATGTCCGAAATTCAACGAATCGCAATAGAAAAGGAGCATTGCGAAAAATGGGTACAATTCTGTTTGGATTTTGACAAGCAAGCCAAAGATGGTGTAATCACATTATCTCTCGAACCATAAGTTCATCTCTTCAATATTCACACGTCGCTGTTAGAGTCCTACCTGGACACGAAATATAAAAATCATCTTTTAACTGTACACATCCACCGAAATTGGAGCTGACTCTATCTGAGGATTTATTATTTGAGGCAAGAATGTCAACTTGATGGGCATTAATACAGGGGCGACATAGTTATCATTCTGCGGAACAGGCGATTACACAAGCAACATCTAAAGAGAGAACTTCAATTTCTCAAAAAGTAGATTCGTCTCAGACTCTTAATCAGGCTCGTTTTGATGGGCCTGTTTATTTTTTGTCTTTGACTCCGAATCTGGGCAGAATCCAACTCTGCACCCAGCTATATTCTATTCATGGCAGTGGTTGGCGTCGGTGTGGCAGTGGTTGGCGTCGCGTACCCTAATACAACCAATGATTCCTCTCGGTAACTTTGCCTTGTGAAACAGGCCGAGATCGGATCCTCTCCCTCCAGACAGTCAGAAGGACAAAATAATAGCATTATAGTCTGCTGGATATCGGTCCACATTTAAAACAGAGGAGCTTCGTCTCCTCCATGCAAAATTGAATGCTATGGAAGACCTAATTTCTCGCAGCAAACAAGGAAAACCGGGCAGGCCTCGCAAAGCCGATCCGGCAAAGAAATGCGTCATGGTTCGATTTACGGACGAAGAATACGCCCGTTTCCTAACCATGTTCGAAAAATCCGGTGTGCATTCAATGGCTCGTTTCATCAAAGGACAGGTCTTTGACAAAACATTTCGCGTCATCCAAATGGATCGAGGTGCAACTGAAATTGCATCCATCCTATCCTCCTTCAAAGCTCAATACCGCAAAATCGGAGTCAATTACAATCAGGTTGTAAAGCAGATGCACATCCATTTCTCGCAGAAAAAAGCTCTCGCAATGCTCTATAAGCTGGAGAATGAAACACGCAATTTGATTGCTGTCAGTGAGAAGATTTTTGCCATAGTTCAAAAATTAGGATAAAATGATAGCCAACATAACTACCGGAAAGAATGCGTATGGCATTCTGAATTACAATCAGTTGAAAGTCGACAAAGGAAAGGCCTCCGTATTGTCGACAAGACTGATATTTGAAGAACCTGACGGAAAATACGATGTCATGAAGACTGCCGAAGAGTTTCACAACTCGATGCCAGAATGCATCAGGACTGAAAAGCCCATAGTACATATCTCCCTGAATCCGGACCCCAAGGATGAGATTGACGACGAACTACTGATCACGATGGCCGAAGAATACCTGGACGGAATGGGTTGGGGAAACCAACCTCATATCATCTATAAACACACCGACATCGAAAGGGTTCACATCCATATTGTTACGACACAGGTTGATATAACCGGGCGAAAGATCAATGACAGCCATCGCAACAGACGAAGCATTGCCGTGACCGAGGAGTTGGAGAAGAAGTACCACCTTCATCCGGCGAAAGAACAAAAAAAGGTAAATCTATGGCAACTCAAACCCGTAGATTACCACAGAGGCGACCTGAAGAATCAGATCGCCGCCGTGGTTAAACCGGCACTCGCCATGTATCGGTTTCAGACCATGGGTGAATTGAGAGCGCTACTCGCCCTGTATCGTATCGGTGTAGAAGAGCTGCAAGGGACCCGTGCAGGAAGGCCATACCACGGTTTGGTATATACCGTGCTGGATGAGAATGGGGAAAAAGCACCCGTGACGCCGCTGAAAGCATCCAGTCTGGGAGATGACGCCTCCTTGAAAAAGGTCGAGACCATTCTGGCAAGTTCTCCAGAGAAGATCAAGTCCGCCAATCTTCATAAAATGACATTACATCATGTAGAGGAGGCGCTGATCGAAGCGCCATCCGAAGAGGAGTTGCGCAAACGTCTGAAAACCTATCACATCGATTTATTCCTGCGCCGAAATGCCCAAAACCGAATCACCGGCGTCACATTCATCGATCACGAGAATCGCTGTGTGCTCAATGGTTCCCGACTTGGGAAAGAG
>ERZ779798.137-NODE-137-length-26705-cov-4.13583_pt1 | contig 26705 bp, 19 predicted proteins | sample MGYA00433090_ERZ779798 | MGnify/ENA primary metagenome ERZ779798 (study PRJEB29588, sample SAMEA2151468) | human gut metagenome | biome: human gut; feature: human-associated habitat; material: faeces | place: Denmark | collected 2008/2010 ...
GCATCACCACCACAGCGGTCAACAAATCCAACGGTAATCGACTGGATCAAAAGACTTGTCGAAAATGCGAAGATAAACCGGTAAGAACCCATCTGTACACGTTCCTTGCTGTTCTTCGTAATCAGCGATGTAAGTGCCGAATACGCGATGTTATTTGCCGTGTAAAAAATGCCATTTAACAGTGTGTATGCCAGAAAGAACCACGTATACTGTGCTGTCTTGCCAAGGCTTGTCGGTACCGCAAAGCATGCAACCAGCGTGACTGCGCAACCGATATATCCATACAGCATCCACGGACGTGCTTTCCCAAGCTTGCTGTGTGTCTTGTCGATCAGTGAACCAAAGAAAACATCTGTAAATCCATCCAGCAACTTCGAAAATGCGATCAAAGTTCCAACTATTCCGGACGCAAGCCCAACCGTCTCGGTCAGATAGATCATGACAAACGATGTCAAAAATGCATACACTACATTTCCGGCGATATCGCCGGAACCGTAGCCCACCTTGTTATACCATTTTAAATATTTTTTCTCTTCCATAGCTTTTCTCCTCATATCATCCCTTCACATACGGAACAAGTGTAAACCCAAACTGAAATTCCTTCTCATCGAATCGATATGCCGCAAGCACCTCCGGTCCACAGCTGTTGGAGCCAATGCCATTTAACGCATAATCAATACATAATACCGTACTGTCCGATTCTTCCAATTCATAATTGTGTTTTGCCTGTGCCAGCATTTCCTGTGTATAGTTTGACGCCTGAAATGAAAATGGTGTCTCAGACACTGCCGCGATTCCATACCGGCCGTTGTACAGTTCGACATAATCACAATCGAAATGACTGCCATTTTCCTGTGGCATAATGTAGTCCTCATGCAGATCCTTCACCGCACTGCGATACAATCCATGACTCGCAGCTCTGTGCTTGTCACGGTAGCTCTCCTGCGGTCCCATGCCATAATACGAAGCCTCAGAAAGATTCTTGTTGAAGAATACACGCACACCGAATCTCGGAAGTTCTGGGAACTCTGCATCCTTGCTTACCTCCATGGATGCGGTAATTCTTCCTGAACTTTCCACCTTCCACACGAGCTCGACATCCAGAATCTTCTGTACCGTTGGTGCTACAACGCCGACATGACTCATCACAATCACGCCGTACTGGTTCTGAATTGTCTCCACCTTATACGCTCTTGTGTACGCCTCGTGAAAATGTGCGTTTTCCCATTTTGCGCGGATATACATATCATTATCCGTCGGTGCCCGCCAGATGTTCAGTTCCATCGGATGGTTCAGATAGTCCCGTCCTGCATATTGAAGCTTCGTAAAAAGTCCGGTTCGTTTGCTGATTGCATATGTGAAATCGCTCGCCTTTAATGTGATCTCTGTATCGGTTTCGCTGACGCTGATCTCATTTTTCTCTTCCGCTTCTGTCAGCCATTTGACTGCCGTCTGGTTTCTGCCATCGACATTGGCAAGCAGCACCTCATCAAATCCTAATTCATGCTTTGCCGGAAGCAATGGAAGTTCTTTTTTCAACTGATACCGGAGCTTCAGATACACCTTGCCGCTCTGCGGAATGTCCAACTTGAGCGTCATCACACCGTCGCTGTGCGGTGCGATCGATACCTCATCCAGCACACCCTTTTGCACGCACAGACCATCCACAGTTATTTCATACAAGATGTCTGCATAGTCGCTTATATCATCAAAATCCATATAGTTATGCAACACAAGTCTGCCGGTCTTCTCATCATAAGATACAACACGCACCGGACGGTACACATTCTTATATTCAAGCAATCCGGTATGTGGTGTACGATCCGGGTACACCAGTCCATCCATACAGAAATTTCCATCATGGATTGTCTCGCCGTGATCGCCGCCATAATAATATTTCGTCTTTCCATTTTCCGCCTGTCCGTGCGCAATCGCATGATCGCACCACTCCCAGACGAATCCGCCACACATCCGTGCATCCTTCTGGATTATCTGGAAATAATCCTCCAGATCGCCGGGCCCGTTCCCCATGCTATGGCAATATTCCACAAGCAGAAACGGTTTGCTGCCATCCTTCTCGAGATACTCTTCGATCTCGGAAAGTGCCGGGTACATCCGGCTGTACAGATCAAGATTTGAGTAATCATACGTCACATCGTAATTCCGATACCGCGCACTCTCATACTGCGTGATACGGGATGGATCGTATTTCTTTGTCCATGCAAGCGCCTTTTCAAAATTGCATCCATACGCACTCTCATTTCCCATCGACCAGAAAATGATACAGAATCGGTTTTTATCACGCGCAACCATACGCTTCACGCGATCGAGAATCGCCTGCTCCCATGCCGGATCATCTGCAATCTTCTCGTTCCATTTTTTGAAGCGGTTGTAGTCTGTATCCTCCTTGCGGTACAGCATAAATGGTCCATGTGCCTCGATATCTGCCTCATCGCACACGAGGAATCCATAGCGGTCGCACATCTGATAAAAATACGGTGCATTCGGATAATGACTCGAACGAATCGCATTGAAATTGTGCTCTTTCATCAAGACAAGATCTTTCCTGATCTTTGCAACATCAACTGTAAATCCTGTGACCGGATCCGAGTCATGCCGGTTCACACCGCGCAGCTTGATTGCCTGTCCATTGAAATATAACACCCGCTCCTGTATTGCTACCGTGCGCAAAGCGATTGCATCCTCGATTGTCTCATCCGCATTTTGCAGGATAAGCGTGTATAAATACGGATGTTCCGTATTCCAAAGCTCCGGGTTCGCAATCTCCAATGTCACAGTTCCAGCCTTGCTGATTTCCGTCTGTGCAACCACATTTCCTGCCGCATCCTCCACGGATACGGTAACCGGAGTCTCCTGATAGTAGCTGATATCCAATGTAATTTTCGCACACGTTTCCGCGATTTCCGTCGTGATGCGGTAATCCTGCACCGCCTTTTCCGGCCGCTTCAAAAGATAGACATCCCGGAAGATACCACTCATCCGGAACTTATCCTGATCTTCGAGATACGAACCATCGCACCATTTCAAGACAAGTACGGCAATCGTATTCTCGCCCTCTTCTATCACGTCCGTCACATCGAACTCGCTCGTCGCATGGGACACCTGACTATATCCGGTATAGACGCCATTCACCCACACATAAAAACAGCTGTCCACACCTTCGAAATTCAGATATACCTTCGGTGCCTTCTTATCCTTCGCATAAGAAAACGTATGCACATACGCACCACACGGAATGTCCTGCGGCACATACGGCGGATCAAATGGAAATGGATAGCGGATATTCGTGTACTGATGTGTGTCATAGCCCGCCACCTGCCAGACACCCGGCACCGGAATCTCATCAAATCCTGACGTATCATAACCGCTTTCGTAAAATGCATCCTTCACATCATAGATGCTCTCAAAATACCGAAACTTCCACATGCCGTTTAAGAGCTGTAAACGGTCGGATGCCTCCCGATGCTCCACCAGATCCTCCATTCGGTGGGAAGCTGGTATGTAGTACGCTCTTGGCGGCATTGTATTTTCATGTAAGAAATCCAAATCTTCATAATAACGTGGCACAATCATAAATCGTCCTCCTTGTATATGTATTTTTTTGTTTTTAATGAACCGTTCATTTTTCTGTCTTTTCGTATTGTCTGATATTATAATACTGATTTCCGTATAAAAAGTCTATGAACAGGAATGGACAAAATATGGATGAAATGATACAATGAGCATTGCGATGGAATGTGCTTGCACATACCAGCATAATGCGAATGCCAACATGGAGCCGCAGGCGACATGATACAATGAGCAATAGGAGGTGTCCCTATGTATATCAATACCGGTTACTTAAATCATTCCCATCTGGATTTCAAGGACAAAAGCCGCCCGCTCGTCGTCGGAAGCTGCGGCATCTATCGTCTGAGCGACGATCCGAAGATGCCAACCTACCGCCCAAAGGGACGTCTGGATTATCAAATTATCTATATCGCGTCCGGGCTTGGACATTTTCATTTCGATAAACCTGAAAATGAGACGATCGTCCCTGCCGGAAATATGGTGTTGTTCCGTCCAAAGGAACTGCAGAAATACGAATATTATGGCGAAGATAAAACCGAAGTTTACTGGATTCACTTCACCGGTTCCGATGTAAAAAATATTCTGCGAAGCTATGGCCTGCAAGATAACCAGAGAGTTTTCCCCGTCGGTTCCTCGCTCGAGTACGAGCGGCTATTCAAACAGATCATACAGGAATTACAGCGTTGTCAGGAACACTACGAGGAAATGCTTGCCCTGCTGCTTCGCCATCTGCTTATTGTATTTCAGCGGGAACTCACACGCGAGCATATTCTGAAAAACGAATATCTGGATCGGGAGATGCACAGTGCTGTTACCTATTTCAATGAGAATTACAATCAGGATATCAGTATAGAAAATTACGCCCAGACAAGGGGCATGAGTGTGAGTTGGTTTATCCGAAACTTCAAGAAATACACCGGCATGACACCGATGCAGTTTATCGTATCGCTGCGCGTCAACAATGCACAGATTCTTCTGGAGCAGACCAATTATTCGATCTATGAGATTGCGAAGATCGTCGGTTACGATGACCAGCTTTATTTCAGCCGGTTATTCCGCAAACAAAAAGGAGTCTCTCCTTCCCAATACAGAAAGAGACACCCCCTTGCCTAATATCAGATTACAGTTTCTTCAGGAAATGCTCCCGGTTCGGGTATTCCACCCGGAATGCCCGTTTCGCGGCTTCCTGCAACAGTGCAAATTCCTTCTCCATGTGCAGCATGTGCGGTGCAGTAAATGCAATCGCACTGATCTGTTCTGCGATTTTCTTTGCCACCCCCTCATCGGAAAGCTGCCCCATACCGAAAACAATCGACGTAAAACCTCTGCCGTTTCTGCTTACATCAATAAACTTCCGGAATGCATGCGTCATCTCAGACAGCAGGATTTCCTGTTCGACTTCCGGCCGCTTGTCTGCATCAAACAGGCACAATCCGGAGACGGTCTCAACTGCCTGCTTGCGCTTCTGTCCACCGATATCATTTGCCCCGCTCTCCGCAATGTATTTGAGCTGCATCAGATACCCGACGAATGCATCGGTCTTCGGTTTGCGCTTTCCGTAACGCGCCACCCAGAGTTTCTTTATAAACGCCGCATCCACTTCCTCCGGATTTCCCGCAGAATGATTTGCCATTTCACTTGCGTTCACAGTTTTATCTGCATTCGTATTCAATATGTCCAGCCGCTTCTCTGCGTCCATTTCGTTATAAAATTGCTCTAACCATGTCTCCTGCATATCTGTTCTCCGTTTCTTTTTATACTGCCGATCAGCATCTGCCATCCATTCATCTGTGCATTCATTTTCTGCATAATTCCAGTTGCAGCCTTCCTTACTTTCCAAGGAATGTATCGACGTTGTCCGCGTCTACCTTACGATATTGTGACATATAATAGATGTCATCCTCCAGACCATACCCTTCGATATCGCTTCCCTGAAACAATGCGACCGTCAAAAGTGCGATCATCCTCGCCTGATCTTCCTTATCGTTATAGACCGTTCCCTGCATCGTACCATGTTCCACTGCCTCCAATGCATCGGTCAGACCATCAATGCCGAAAATAATCGGCCGCTCTGTCTGCCTGTAGTCGGCATTTTTGTACGCCTCAACAGCCCCCAGCGCCATCTCATCATTGTTCGATAAAATCAACTCAATCTCGGAACCATACTGATCGATCAACTGACTCACCCGGTTTTCCGCCTGTGCCCGGTTCCAGTCTGCAAACTGATAACTGAGTTTCTCCAGTTCTATTTCATTCTCAATCATCGTCTTAACCGACAGATCTGTCCGGCTGATCGCATCCTGATGTCCGGCTTCCCCTTCTAAAAGTACATATTGGATCTTCCCATCGCCATTCTTATCGACCTCCGGGTGATTCTTAATATATTCCGCAGCAATCTCGCCCTGCATCTCACCGGACTGTGCCGCATCACAGCCAACATAGAAAAGCTTATCCCACTGAAGAAGATCCTCCTGTACCGGTTCCCGGTTAAAGAAAATAACCGGAATATCATTCTGCCGCGCCATACGGACAATATTCGACGGGGCTGTCCGGTCAACCAGATTCACGCACAAAACATCACATCCGGCGTCAATCATTTCCTCAACGATCTCGTCCTGCTCCTGCTGGTCATTGTCGCCGCTTCTTACAGATACGATTACCTTCATCGTATTGCTCTCTTTTGCTTTCAGATTACTTTTTATTATATCTGTCATTGCATTGATAAACGGGTCGTCCGGTGTATATGTCACGACACCAACACGCAACATATGATCGGCTTTTGTGTCCTGCTTTCCGCAGCCTGTCAGTGAAATCAAAAATACCCACACGCACAACCATGCTATCATATTCTTCTTTACGTCTCTTCTACTCATACGAATACAAAAACCTTTCTATCTCATCCGAGAACAAATCTTCTTTATAAATAACTTTTACTTCCTTCTCATGGCTCTTCAACGTGTAAAATGTCCGTGTCAGTTCTTTTTCAATTTCCTCGACACTCTCATAACCAATCCCGTATCCATCCGGGATTACCAGACACTGCACCTGTCCTGCATCGAGCAGTGCAATCGATTTCATGCTCGTACCAACGCCAAAGATCTTCGCATCCTTATACACACCATTTTCCGCGTGTTCACCCAGCGTATCCAAGGCTTGCGTATCCATTACCACCATATAATCGACGGACTCCTGTGCATCAACAACCGCACAGATATCCGTGTCACTTTCTTCATTATACTCCCATGCAATCTCGCAATCCTGTTTCTCCAATGCGTCCTTCAGTCCCTGGATACGATTCACACTTGCCTCCGTCTTGGATCGTCCGGCAATCACGCCAATCCTTTTTCCTTTCAGCCCATCTTCGTCCTGCGTAATAAGCTGCGTGCCAAGTGTGTATCCAATCTGGTAATTATCCGGTTTGACTGTCGCATACCCGCTTGCCTCTGGCTGTTCACCGGTATAAACATCTTCTGTCAGAAGTACAAATGGCTTCTTCTGCTCGCCAAGCCAGTCTAACATATCCTTCGTATCTGTGCCCGGTGCCGGACACAGGATAAATGCATCCACATCGTTTTCCAGCTGTTCCTCGATCAGCTCCCGCTCGTCCTGCGCGCTTACAATATCATCCGTATTACAGATGATCAGATGCAGATTATTGGTTTTCGCAGACTGCTTTAATCCATTGATTACACCTTCCCACCGGGTGTCACCGGAATTCTGCAGGATAACCGCTACACGCTTTTGAGCGACATCCTCCTGGAAGATTTTATGTATGAAGAAGGCTGCGAGGACAATCAGAATAAGCTCTGCAATGAGAAATGTTAATTTATCTCGTTTCATCTGTAGCCCTCCCATTTCGATAGCTCTGCGCCTCGAGCTGCTGCCGGTTCTCCTCCGTAAACGGAATTGCCGGTATGTGTATCACGATCTTCGTTCCTTCATCAGGCTCACTGTAAACAAGAAGACCATATTCGTTACCAAACATCAACTGGATCCGGTTGTGCACATTGATAAGTCCTACCCCGGAACCATGCTTTGGTACTTTATTGTTATCCTTGAGGATATTTTCAACTGTCTCCTCACTCATACCCATGCCATTATCCTCGACCGAGAGATAGATATCATCTCCCTTTTTCTCGCCGCGTACCGTAATCATGCCGCCGTCATCCTCGTCCATATTTCCAACCCCATAATAGATTGCATTTTCCAAGATCGGCTGTACGATGAGCTTGACCGTACAATAATCGTTGACTTCCTCGTCGATATCAAACTTCACCTGGAACCGCTCCTTATAGCGAACAAGCTGGATATTCATATAGCTCCGGCTGTGCTGCAGCTCATCCGCGATCCGGATTACGGTTCTTCCCTTTGACAGACTGATCCGAAGCAGTCTGGCAAGCTCCGAAATCATGAGAACCGCTTCCTTATTCTTCTGTGCCTCAACCATCCATGTAATCGATTCGAGCGTATTATATAGGAAATGCGGATTAATCTGACTTTGCAGTGCATCCATCTCACTCTTTCTGCGTTCAGTCTGTTCCCGGATAATCTCCTGCATCAGATTCTCTATCTGTTCATAGGACTTCTTGACCGAATATCCGAGATGCCGGATCTCTGAAGAACCACCAATATAGATATCCGTATCCCCACCTGTCTCATATGCCTTGACTGACTCATTCAGCCGCAGGATTGGACGCGAAATCTTTCTTGATATGATCCTGTTTACTTCGAGCAGCATCATCATCAAAATCAGAATGGCTGTGATAATATAATACCGGAACCGGTTGATATTTGCTGTCTGTACACGCTCCGGAATCACACCGACCAGCTTCCAGCCGGTATATGCCACACTACTCACAACAACATTTCCCGGTCTACCGTTCAGCGAAAGCTCATACGTTCCGTCTTCTAATTGCGATGTCATCTCACAGTTTTCCGAAAAATATCCACGGTCAATATCTGCACGTCTCGGATGGTAAATCATCTGTCCATCCCGGCTGCAAAGGTAATAATAAATACCGTTTGAGGACTCATTGATCCGCTTCATCGTATTGGATATCACAGAATATTTCATATCTACCAGCAGTACACCGCTGCGCGGTTTTTCCCCATCGTTAATATCCACGGAACGGCTGAGGGAAATAACCCAGTAGTACCGGTATGTGCCATCCTCAAACAGATTCTGAATATGCGGCAGGGAGAAATGCACATTCTCAATCTCCTCCTCTGCGTTTGTATACCAGTCCTGTTCGGATGCCTTTACGCCCTTCTTGCGTTCCGAAACCGGCTCCGCCATAAGCTGTGCACCATTGCTGTCATACAGCGCCATGCTTTGAACCTTGTCTGTGTTGATTTCATAAAGCAGACTGAACTGGCGGTTAAAATCATCACTGGAGATATCATTTTCCTGAATGATATTATAATTCACTGCATTCATTATCTGACGGACATTCAACAACTCCGCATCCAGCTTATCCACCGTGCTTTCGACCATACTCTCTGCATTCGACACAGCCGTCTGCTTCATCGCCATTTTAAAACGATTATACAAAAGCAGGCCAATTGTAATTGTCGTAATCAACGTAAGTGCAGTAAGAACCGCCATAATGATTGACTGGATATCCAGTCCGATAAATCTCCTATGATGTGTCCAGCCCTGCTTTTTCATCCACTTTTGAAGCCAGCTTTCCTTCTTTTGCAATTTTCCCATCTCTCTTGTTTTCAATCCATTTCCCCTATTTTTTTCTTACTGATTCGTATGCTGTGCCCGGTACTTCGACGGTGACACGCCAAATCGTTTCTTGAATACATAACTGAAATAATTCGCATCCAAATATCCCACTCGCTCAGCGATCTGATAGCTCTTCTCATTTGTTTCCAGTATCAGTGTTGCCGCATGATCCATCCGGTAATCCGTCAGATACGTAATAAACGCTTTTCCTGTCTCCTTCTTGAACACCGACGAAAAATACGAATTTGATACCCCAAGCACAGAACAGATCGTGTCCAATGACAAATCCGGCTCCATATAACGCTCACGTACAAGATTCTGTGCATCGGTCACAAGCCGTCTCGATGTACTGTTTCGGGCATTTTTCAACTGTTCCCCAAGCTCTACGGAAACTCCCTGCATCCATGCCGTAAGTGTACTCTCATCCATCTGCGGAATCGTCTCGTAAGGATTCTGGATTCCGTGCAGATAATCATTAAAATCAAGGAAATTATTTGCACAAAACCTGTAAAATGCTCCCACCATCTCCATGATTGCAAGATTATACTGACTGACCGTCTGTGCATTGCTATGCAGCTTTTCTATTTCATTTACAACGACCTTCTCAATCTCTTCCTTTAACCCTAAATGAATGGCTTTGAACAAATCATGCATTCTTGTATCTTCCGGTTGCAAGGTCGTTTCCTGTTCCTTCGGTGCAAGCTCGGCAATATTGATCGCGCGTTTCGTTCCATACAGTACCCTGTATGATACTGCCTCTCTGGCACCATCGTAAGACGTTTTAATATTCGCCATATTGTCGCATACACGACCGATACCTGCCGTAACCACCGCCCCCATCACACGATAAGCCCATTTGCAGAAGCGGTCACACGAATCCGTAAACTGCACAATCGCGTCCTCCGATGAAAGCTCTATCAGCATCAGTGTATTGCCAAGATAAGAGAATACCCGGCTCTTCCACTCTGTCGCAAGCCGTTCCTTGATCTCATGTTCAACAGACATCGCAAGCAGCAACGGATTCATACCGTCCGGCACATGATGTTCCGAAGTGTGGAAAATTGCACATCCATAATATGGTCCTTTCATATCAATCTGATACGCGGCAAAAAATTTCCCACAGTTTTCTTCTGTTACCCGTCCCTCAATGAGAGATACAAAGAAGTTATTCTGCAGTACCGGAAGTGCTGCATTGAAATAATTCTCCAGACGTGTTACATTCAGTTTTTCTTCCCGTTCCCGGTCCAGTGTGTCCTTCAGACGTTTCAGGCAATCAGACAGTTCCGTTGCATTTATCGGTTTCAGCATATATTCCTCAACCTCCAGATGCACCGCTTCCTTTGCATATTCAAACTCATCAAACCCGGTAAAAATAATGATGTGAATGTTCTGGTAATCCCGGTTTAAACGACGGGATAACTCCAATCCATCCATATATGGCATCTTGATATCTGTAATTACGACATCCGGTTGAAGCTTCTCTACCAGTTCAAGTGCTTTCACTCCGTTGGTTGCGTTTCCAACGACGGTAAATCCAAGGTCGTCCCATTGTATGCGTTGTTCAATTACTTCGATGACTTCTGCTTCGTCATCCACCAAAAGCACTTTATATTTTTCCATGTTGCACCCCACTTGTTATCGCCTGCCGGGTAGTTCGGAAGCATCTGGTCTTTGGTTAGGATGCTTCCGAACTACCCGGCAATTCTTATTGTTCTTTGTTGTTTTATTGTCCTTATTATACCAAAGTTATCACTATAAAGATACCTAAATATCTAGCTGGTTGCTTCCTTCTATTGCTCAATTGGGGATTTTTCCTCTATTTCGAGAATTTGCTCCAACTGACTTGTTTCCTACTCCAATTCATATATTAAAAACGCAAAATAAAACCAGTATATATGTGGCACTGTTTTATTGCGTTTTGACATTATATACAATATACAGGAAAAGCCGCCTCTCCATCCTCTTCGATAGACAAGGCGACCCTTCCTTCGTTTACAACTTTATTTGATTCCTTTTATTACTTCTTCTGAACATACTTCAGACAGTCAAGTGTTACAGCTGCAAGGATGATAATACCTTCGAAGATGAACTGAAGGTTTGTATCAATACCGAGGATTGTCAGAGAGTATGTAAGGGATGTGAAGATCAGTACACCAGTTACAACACCGGAGATCTTACCGATACCACCTGTGAAGGATACACCACCTACTACGCAGGCTGCAATTGCATCCATATCCCAGCCTTGTCCATATGCGGCACTACCGGAACCAACCATACGGTTACACTCAAGCCATGAACCGAATCCATAAAGGATACCTGCTAAGATGAATGCTCCCATTGTTACCTTGAATACGGAAATACCAGATACAGAAGCTGCTTCCGGATTACCACCAACTGCGTAAAGGTTCTTACCAAATGTTGTCTTGTTCCAGATGAACCATACAACAATGATTGCTACAACTGCCCAGATAATGATGGTTGGGAATCCACCAAGATTTGGAATAAACATGTTCGGAATACTTGACTCAATTGCACCGAAGGATACACCCTTTGTTGCGTATGTAACAAGTCCGAAGATGATCAGCATGTTCGCCATGGTTGAAATGAATGGATGCATCTTATATTTCGCCATGAAGAAACCGGCAATACTTGCAAATACGGTTGTAAGTATGATACATGCAACAAGTGCAATAATGGCTCTGCCCGCTACCGGAATACCTGTAAAATCAAAGATATGTCCGAATACGCCACCGGTGTTTACACCACTGTGCATGATAATGGTTGCGGTTACCATACCCATACCTACCATACGTCCGATGGAAAGGTCGGTACCTGTTAACAGAATCAGACCGGCAACACCAAGGGCTAAGAACATACGAGGCGAAGCCTGCTGCAAAATATTCAGGATATTTGTCAGTGTCAAAAGCTGTGTATGCTTTACAATCGGTGTAATGATACACAATGCAATAAAGATGAGTAAAATTACAATGTACAGACCATTCTTATACAGGAACTGTGTTGTATTGAATGTGTACTTGTAGTTTTCCACCTTCTGTGACTGCTTCTGTCCAAATGTATATTTCGACATACGAAGCAGATCGATCAAATGGAACTTATGAGCAAATGCATCGTGCTTTCTATCCTTGATTTCCTGCAATTTAGACTCATGTGTCATCTGTGCATCAAACAGGCGGTTACGATATACATACTTCTCATCCTTGATTTCCTCAGAATCAGAAAGCTTTGCCAAAGCCTGCTCGTGCTCTGTCTTAATGGTTGCCACAATCTTGTCATAAGAGGCATTCTCTGCTGCCTTCTCTGCCTCACAGCTCGCAACTACCTTCTCATAGTAGTCACTCTTGTAATGCTTGGAGAGATAGCTCTCTGCATCGGAAATGAGCTTGGATACCTTATCCTTATTTGCAGATTCTACAGATTTTGCTTTCTCTAAGTCCGCCTTATCCTTCGCAATAATCTTTGCTCTCTCTTCCTTTGTTAAATTCTTATCTTCCTTCGCAATTGCGATATGGTTCTTTAAGCTTCGAACCTTGTCAGATCCATCTACACGAAGTGCATCGATCTGCTTCTGTATTTTTCCTACATATTCATCAATCGGTTTCAAAAGCGCTGCTTCCGCTTCTGCCGAAAGGATCATACTTTTATCTGCCATCGCCAAAACTCCTCTCTATTACAAATATTTCGCACTAAGCTTTAATAATTCTTCCTGATTTGTCTCCTTCGTATTGACAATACCTGCCAGATGGCCGTTCGACATAACGCCAATACGGTTTGTGATTCCGAGAATCTCCGGCATCTCAGAAGAAACAACTATAATTGTCTTACCCTGCTTTGCCATGTTAATGATCAACTCGTAAATCTCATATTTTGCTCCAACATCAATACCTCTTGTCGGATCGTCCATCATAAAGATGTTCGGAGACCGCTCCAACCATTTACCGAAGATTACCTTCTGCTGATTACCACCAGACAGATTTGCAATCATATCATCCGGTCCCATACATTTCGTATGCATGACCTTGATTTCCTCTGCGGTTGCCCGCACCATGTCATCATGTGAGAGTGCAAGTCCACTCTTATAATGATTCATATTTGCAATGGTTGTGTTAAATGTTATATCTGCTTTTAAGAACAGACCATTTGCCTTACGTTCCTCTGTAATGAGGGCAAATCCATGATTCATCGCATCCTTCGGAGATGCAAAATTCATCATCTTACCATCATAGATAACGTTTCCGGCTGCTCTTGTACGCATACCAAATATCGTCTCAAGAAGCTCTGTACGACCTGCACCGACCAATCCATACAAACCAAATATCTCGCCTTTTTTCACATCGAAGGAGATATTCTGGAGCTTCGGTGCATATTTTGTTGAAAGGTTCTGCACGGAGAGAATCGTCTCTCCCGGTGTATTATCAACCGGCGGGAATCTGTTATCCAGAGAACGGCCTACCATGGCTGATATGAGTTCGTTCATGTTTGTATCTTTGCTGTCCTTCGTCATTACGAGGCTGCCATCCCGCAATACGGAAATCTGGTCGCAGATTTCGAATATCTCGTCCATCTTATGGGAGATATAAATCAGGGAGATTCCCTGTTCTTTAAGCTGACGCATCATCTTGAAGAGCTTTGCTACTTCCGGTGCGGTCAGGGATGAAGTCGGCTCATCAAGTACAATTACCTTTGAATTGTACGAAATTGCCTTCGCAATCTCACACATCTGACGCTTTGATACAGACATCTTCTTCATCGGTTGCGTAAGGTTCACTGTGATTCCAAGCTTTCTGAACAGATCAGATGCTTCTTTTTTCATTCTGCCCTCATCGACCACACCAAGCGAATTCTTTGGGTATCGACCGAGGAACAAATTATCAATTACATTTCTTTCCAGACACTGATTTAATTCCTGATGTACCATTGCAACTCCGTTTTCGAGTGCATCCTTTGGTCCAGAGAAATTAACTTCCTTGCCATCTAATACGATTGTTCCTTCGTCCTTCTGATAGGTTCCGAAGAGACATTTCATCATTGTCGATTTTCCGGCACCATTCTCACCCATAAGTCCCATGATGGATCCTGGCTTCACATTCAAATCAATGTGGTTAAGAACCTTGTTTCTTCCGAATGATTTACTCATGCCATGAATCGATAAGATGTATTTATTCTTATCATCTGCCATATCTCTACTTCCCTTTCTTAAAAAGAAGGGTATCAATTCTAGGTGACACCCTTCTTTGGTTAAATCATTTACCGTTCGTTCAATCAGTTCTCTTACTTGTTAAGAATTGATGTGTAAGATGCTGCGTTGTCTGTCTTAACCATGTTGATTGCAAATGCATCGTACTCACCAGGGTTACCAAGACGGTTTGTGATGTTAGACTCTGTCTGACCATCACCACCGATGTAATCAACCTTCAGATTCAGAAGATCATCGTAGTTCTGAAGAAGTGGCTGGTATGTTGAGCTTAAGAAGTTATCTGAAGCGTTGTAGATATCAAGCCATACCTTCTTCTCTGGGCTCTTGCTAGAGTCGAGCTGCTTAGAAACCTTGTCATAAACCTTTGTTGAGTCTGTGAAATCCTGATAGTTATCAGCTGTTACTGCAATGTTCAATGCGTAGTAAGATCTCTCTTCTGCTGAGTATCTGTAATCAACACCCTCGTCAAGCTTGTTGCCAGCTTCATCTGCTGTACCGATACCTGTGTCTACATCTACACCGTCAAGTGCGTTACGAAGAACACGGAGTGTAAGGTAAGCCTGAACGTCTGCATGCTGTGAAATTGTTCCGCCGTAGCCTTCTGCGATAGCTGCTACTGCATCGCTGTTTGCATCGTATCCAAATGTAGGAACCTTGTTGTCCTTTGCCCAAGCATTGAACATTGACATTCCCATACCATCGTTGTTAGAAACAACTACATCGATCTGATCACCGAAAGAAGCTGTCCATGTACCGATTGCGTTACCTGCTGTTGCTGCATCCCATGTAGCACCTGCAGAGTTCTTCATCTCCTGTGAAGCAAGCTCACGGATTGTGTATTTCTTTCCATCTACTTCCAGTGTTGCATCCTGAACAACCTTTGCAGATCCATCTACGTTTGTACCGGCTGGTGCTGAATCAACTGCGCCATTTGCATCAACGCCTGTTCCAAGTGCGGAACGGACACCTCTTGTACGTGCGATGGAATCGTTATGTCCGATATCGCCGATTGCGAGTACATATCCGATTACGCCATCACCGTTACGGTCGATCGTTGCTGCATTCTTCTTGATGTAGTCAAGTACCATCTCACCCTGAAGCTCAGCACCCTGATTCGCATCGAAACCTACATAGTAAGTATCTTTGTTAAAGTTAAGGGCTGTTTTGTCAAGCTCTCCTGTTGATGAGTTGGAAGGCTGACGGTTGTACCATACAAGCGGCTTATCCTTATTTGCAACTCCGCTTGATGAAGAACCACCACCTGATGATCCACATCCTACCATTGACAGTGCCATTGTTGCTGCTGCGATTACAGCTAAAATTTTTTTCTTCTTCATACTCTTTCCTCCTATGAATGAAATACTTGTTGAAATGTTCCTTCGTACTTTTTGTTCATTTTGTACATTTTTTTTGAATCATTCCCTGTCTCATTGACTAAATTCATTATATTTGGAATGAGGTCCGGAAAGAATAGAATATTTTTGGATATATTAGCAATTTTTTTTGATTATATGAAATTTTTATATGAATTTTGACGAATCTGTCCGTAATCACGTTTAAATTGCACAAAAAATTCTGTTTTTCTCATGATTTTGAAGCATATTTGCCAACTCTTTTCGAATCACATCTTTCTTCTATCGTATTCTACATTTTTTTCATCTTATATTTTTTCCGCTGCCCCTGTATTTCTGTAAAGCCAAATGCCAGAACGCCGACCATACCAAACGCCATCATTTTGATAAGGCTTTCATAATAGATATCCATGTTGCCAGACCATCTCATAAGCTCCTTCGCATGTACAAAACAGCTTTGGAACGAAGAAGCTCTATAGTAATGGTCTGAAAGTTCAGATGCCTGTATCACCATTGCCATGTCTACCCGGAATGCCAGATATAGCCATGCAGCTGATACCGCAACACACAACAGAAAACTTATGATCGACAGCTTTTCGCCTTTCCACTTATATCCATAGATAACCGCGACTCCCATCGCAAGCCCGGCATAGCTTGACACGAATCCAATGCGTGCGATCAGGAAAATCAACAGCGCACCCAGAACGCCACCACCAATCGCTCCGAGCAGACCGAGTGCATAATTTTCACGCACAACATAATCCTCTTCCTGGTTCAGTTTCAACGCATATTCCGTCATCTTCGCAGATTCCTCATTTAAAAAGGAATAGCCATCCTCCACCTGATAGACATTCGTTGGTCCCTGCACGCCCCTGGCATCACAATTATAATATTGATATCGTTCAAATTGCGTGATCATACCTTCTATCAGATTCTTGATCAATTGCACGTTCTTTTTTGTGCCACCACGAACCGGAACATATACCGCAATACTAAATCCTTTCGGTATGATCCTGCCGCCGCTCGGAAGTACCGCGCGCATCGTTCCCCACACATCGACAGATGCTGGTGTCTGATCGTTGGAAACCGAAAATGCAACCATCATCATTTTTTTGCCGGAACCGGTACCCGGTTTCACGACATATGTATATCCCCGGTACACGCCATGCAGCTGGCTTCCCATTCCTGTCCGTGTTGCCTGCAGCTCCCCGGCTAATTTCGTTAAGATTCTTCTATTCGATGCCATCCGGCAAATTCCTCCTCTGCTTGACACTTACGTTTCATCATATTTCCTTTTCACAGGGATAGCAAGTTTTATTTTCTATACAGCCAGACGGCTGAACTCTTCCAGATTCCATACCTTCGTCACAATATCCGAATAAAATTCCGGCTCATGACACACCAGCAGCACCGAACCGTGATACTCTTTCAAAGCACGCTTTAACTCGTCCTTCGCTTCCACGTCCAGATGGTTTGTCGGCTCATCTATAAAATTGGGCATCCCTCTCCCAGCCCTCTAAAACACTGGCTTTAACGTCAGAGACACGAGTGTATCGTGTTCACTATTGTTCTCAAAGCGTTAGCTCTACTCCTTCTTGTTCCAGTGCAGCACTCAACTGTTTTGCATAAGTCACCTGTCCACACTTTTTCATTCCATATAAGATTCTTAAACATATATTTCTTTGTTTTAGTTTTCTTATGAGATATGTTCCGTCAAACGCCTTAGAGACTATGTCATCATGAACCTCTTCCAAATGTTCAACCGCTAAGAAACTATTACTCATCTCACTAAAACATAATAGTGTATTTAATGTATTCATAGAAATGCTGGATAAATATTTTTTCAAAATCTCCCCATTCTTTTGTATTTTGCGTAAATCGAACCCTATCTCTTTACCCTTGTTGTCAGATTTACTTTTCTCAGAATAGTATCTAACCAATGAAGCGTATTCTTTTAATTCATTTTCTGTAATTGACCCGAATACTTTCTCGCATCCAATATTTACCGAAAACTCTCTATTTTCCTTAATTAGATTTACAGCATCTGAAAATTCTTTACTTCCGAGATGATATTCTTGCTTAATCTCATCTTTGACTTCTTTGAATTTCTCTGTTCTCCATTCTTCATATACAGGAAGCCGCTTCGAAATATCCCATATATCTGCTCTCGACAAGCTCTTGGTAAATGTTCCTAGCGAATATTCAAAGATACAATTATCCAGAAAATATATCAAATCATCAAATTTTTTCATTACTTCCTTAAATTCTGTTTCTAACAATTCAATACTTACATGAGAAATTTTGTTTTTTATCATATGTGGTTCATCTTCTTTATTTAGTTCATATTTGAAGGCATCCCCCTCTTCATCGAAATAATAAAAGTAAATCATATCTTCTATATTCTCAAAATATGCAGGAATTCTTCTGTCAATATTCTTCTTATCACATGCTAATTTATATAGGCATTCAATACTATGCGTGTGTAATTCTTTTTTTCTTTCCTTTAAGACTTCCTCAGAATAACATATCCCTTTCTTTTCCTCTATTCGCCATAACATTTTTATGACAATCTTCAAAGATAGCTCAATACTGTGTCTGGCGTTATAAACGATAGGATATACTAACAGATCTTCAACTTCGGAACCTGTTTTCAATGATTCCGTCAGAAGTTCAACGGTACGCTTGAACCCATTTCTTATATCCTCATCGGTAGTTCCCCCATTGTCACCTACGCATGCAATAATTGTATCTTCTTCATGAAATTCAAACGGATTTTCCATCTTCTATCATCCTCTTTCTTCGAATTTAACTTATCGATAAGTATATCATAAATACAATTTATGCACACCTTTTGTTATCTACACTTTTATATTCCAACCACAACAACCGGGAAATTCTTCCCGGTCGTTGCAGATTATTTTCTAATTCAGATTATAAAGTTTTTAATACGTTCAGGTCTTTCTTGTTTAAGGCTTTTCTCAATCTTACATTTTCTTTTTCCATTTGCTCTTTTTCACGTTTCAGCTCCCGGATCTGTTCTTCTAATACATTGATCCGATTCTTCAGTACAATGTCACCTATGTATCTTTTGGGGTCTATCATTCCTGCCTGCTGCTCCAGAGCACGATCCATTTCTTTTCTGACCGTTTCATTCTTATAAAAGAATCCTCTGGACAATCCTGTCCTCTTTGTCAGTTTTGGGACCGTCACTTTTTCCCGTTCTGTCAGCATCTGCCTGATTTCTGTCACTGCCCTGTTTACTTTTTCTTCACTGGCTTTTTTATTGTAGGCTATCATCGAATCGTATTTGTTCATATTCTTCCTCCCATCCTTCCAGACATTCCAGTACCATCTTAGATAATCGGTTTCTTGTTTTTCGTGTATCATCTGCCAGTATTTTGTTGCTCATCTTTCTGTAATACTTTACATTTCTCAGGCTTCTATGCCCCAGTAGTCTTGCGATTGTCCAGTCATCCACATGCATCTCGGCAAGCTTCATGCCATAAATATGCCGATACATGTGAGAACCGAATCCAAAATATTCTCCCTTATCATCTCGGAGATTTTCCTGATATATTTTATCTGTAATTTTTTGCTGGACTGTAGCATATTTCATTGGTTTTGAAGGATCACTTAAACTTGTAAAAATGTATTTACCTTTTCCGTGCTCCTTTTCTCTGTATCGAATCGCTTCCTTTATTAAGGCAGCCAGTTCCTGACTAATCGGTTTTTCATAAAAATGTGTTTTCATTTGGTGAATCTGTATTATGGTTTCACCGTCTTTTTCAATCAGGCAGTCTGTCCTGAGTGTCAGTGTATCTGACATTCTTGTTCCAAGCATTTGATGAATAAGCATAAGTCTCGCCGTCTGCACATCCACTTTCGTAAGGAAAGCATTAAATCGCTTTAATTCCTGATCGGAATAAATTTTGATTTCTCCCCTTATATCTGGTGGAATATCCCGATTCAAAATTAAATCCTTTACCTGCGGATATTGATAGACGTCAGCTACCATATTCAGCAATGCCCGCAGTCTCGTCAGCTCCGCCCGATATCTTTTTGTCCCGGTATCTTCTGTTTTCATGTATATCAAATACTCTTCCATGATTTTCCTGTCCAGCTTTGAGCAGGAATCTACTTCTTTATTGTTTTCCTTCAGATATCTTGAAAACCTTCGAATGGCAGTCATTTCTTTTTTTACAGTACCGATGCTTTCTGTTTTCAGTTGAAAATAAATTGCCTTTTTTACTTCCTCTCTGAGATCCTGTTGGGAGATTTCCTTAAAATTTATAATTCTGGTCGTGCGCGTCAGATCCTGTTTCACTTGTATATCAAGTTTTTCAAGTTGCCAGACATCCTTTGTCATCTCATCTACATCAGCATCTCTTAAATCAAGGAAATAATCTATTAATCGGTCAATATAGTGTAATGTCTTTGCCTGTGATACTGTTTCATTCCCACAATGGGATTTTGAAATTTCTGTCAGGGGCAATCCCTGCTGTAAAAGCCATATTTTCATCTGCTGCTTCCATTTTTCTTTGTCCCAGTCCAAAAAACTTTCCGGTCTGTCTCTTCTGGTTTGCAGCATTTTACATAAATGATGGTAAAATCTTCTCTCAGTATAAAATTTTTCCGCCCCAAGCTGTTGTCCTCTGTATTTCAGGAACTTCCTCATTTCTTTCTGCATCTGTACAGACGGCAGTAAATCAAGGTCATACGAAGGTTCTGTTCCCATTCGTATTTTTGAAATTTCACTTGCTTTCTCATAGGAGTCCAATTTTTTTATGTAAAATTTATTTTCCACGTTTGCACTTCTTGATTCCTGATGCCAGGCTGTTTTCTCCTTTCTTGAAAAACTCCTGATTCGCTGCTGAAATTTTCTTTGGCATAAAATCCACATACTGCTGTGTCATCTCTTCATAATCATGTCCCAGATAGTCCCGGATACTCTGAAGAGGGACTTCGTCATCATATAACAGAGTCGCTATCGTATGGCGGAAATCATGTGATTTAAAATCATACCCTTTGAAAATATCCTGCCTCTTATTAAACAGTTCTTTCATTTGCCACTTAAACGAACCATACTGATATGCCCCTCCCCGTTTGTTTTGAAAAACATAATCCTCACTTCCAATATGATATTTTTCCAAATATCTTTTCATAATCTTATAAAGAACATCTGGAATCGGTACTCTTTTGTATGTTCGCATTTTCATCTGATAAACCTGTATCCACGCATCTCTTCCCTGCCAGGAATAAGCATCCCCTTTCAGGGTGCATACTTCACTGATCCTTAGTCCAATCAGCATAGAATGTAAAAGGATCAATCTTGGAATTTCAGGGAAATTTTTTAATTCTCTCAGAATCCTCTCATATATTTCCATCTCTACGCTTCGGTTATTATGACAATGTATTTCTTTTTTCAAATAATACTCATAACGAAATGGTATCCTGTCTATGATTTCTTTCGTCTGCAGATATTCATATAGCTGATAGATTGCTATAACAATATCATTAAAATAAGAAGCTTCTTTTAACTCAATTATCTGGAAATATTTTTTTATTTCGGTTTCTGATGCAAGTTTCAGCTCCATCGCGGTTTCTTTTTCCATCCACATGACAAATGCCAGAATCCTGTAGAATTCGGCTTGTATGCCACTCATTGCCAAATGTGTAACACCCAGACAGTATTTCATGTATTCCTGCAAAATTTCCCGGTTCTCTCTTTTTTCTATGCCCATAAAGGAAAATTTTTTCACAGGATTGGATGGGTTGACTCTATATTGTTCCAGATGCAGTCTTTCCAAATACCAGACTGTTGAATCCCATAAAATATTCTTGGCATGGCAGAAAAGATATTTCTGACATTCTCGGAGTTCTCTTTCTGCAAGCTCTTTTGCATATGCCGTATCTGCATATTTTTCAAGTTTATCGGCCTGTACCTGTGTAATATATCTTAAATCCTCAATATGTTCCTGCATACAAAATTGATATACCACCTTCAAACCGTTTAACCGCATTGTGCATTCTCTCAGCATTATGTCACGCAGTACGACATCTTCGATAATTTCTAAAAGCTGACGCTTGCATAGCTCTGAGCCGTTTACACGAAAATCCCAAACTAATTTATCAATGGCAACTTTGCAGTCATATCTTTCTGCGATTGCCGGATTTGGGTGATATGGTAAAAAGAGCAGTTCGTGGATTAAATCTGTATTCTTTGCTATCTCCTGCTTTCCTTTTAACGTATTGGCATGCTTTCTGATTGCATATAATTTTGCCTTATCCATTCCACGTAAATAACTGCGTACTGCTGAATCAGAATAAGTGCTTTTCAGATATTTCCGATAATCCACTCTAAGCTCATAATCGATGTCTGCTATATGCCACACTTCATTTTTTACCAAGTATGCTTTCAGACAGCCTTTTCCAGAGTTGCTGTCCATGCTTTCATCTAATTCCCGGCTCAGTTCTTCTATCTTCTTTTCCCGTTCTTCACTTGATGTCCATTGTTCTTCCGGCTCCCAAGCAAACACCCTTCTTGCCGGCATCTATCTTCACCTCCTGCTTTCCAAAAACTGTTCTACTCCGTAAAGTTTGGAATATCGGCGGTAAAATTCCTGACTTGCTGTTTTCAGCTTGTCATCTAAAACATTCAGATATCGTATGGTTGTATCGAGATGCTTGTGTCCCAGTGCCTGGCTGACCATTTCCAGCGGCCAGTCTGCTTCCCACCTCGTATTTGCATAATATCTTCGAAGCATGTGCGGTGTGATCTTGATCCCAGTCTTTTTCTCCATGCGTTCAAACATATCGTAGACGCTGTCTACTCTTAACGGCTTCCCTATGGTATCCCCTTTGATGTTAATAAACAGGTATTCCTGTTTTTGCAGGATGTCCCAGTATTCCCCGATATAATAAAGCAGGAATTCAAAGGTATCATCGCTCACCCGTCCTCTTCGCTCTTCGGCATTTTTTGCTCTTGCATCGTTTTCATTATCATCCCGGAAGTCTACCCGGATCTCATGGTTTTCGTAATCGATGTCTTTGGTATAATCAATTCCCAAAATTTCACCGATGCGGAATCCCAGTTCCGATGTCAGTAAGATCAACACCTGATCCCTACAGTTTGTACAGGCTTCTAAAATCGTTACGATTTCGTTCCGTTCGGCTGCCCGGACGTTTCGTTCCTCTTCTTTTAAGTATCCTTTAAATGACCGGGAGCGAATGGTTCTTGTGACCCCGATGGCATTTGCCTTTGTGATCGGCTGATTATAGGATAATACCGACAGGCAGGAACCGTTATTTCTGACTACTTCTAAAAAAGAATAAAACCTGAACACTTCTTTTAAGTAAGCGTTACAGGTTTTATTCTGCGGTTCTTTATCCAAATTGTCGGTATGTTTCCCAGCTTTCAGCCATTTCAGATATTCTGCGAAAAAATCATATTGCGTTTCGTAATCCATTCCATAGACATCTTCTGCTTCATGTTCTTCTTCCAGCAGATATTCCCAGTAGTAGGCAAGGGCAAATGCATTTCTCCGTATAGTATTCGGGGAACGGTTTGCCCGCACCTGATGCATTAGATACTTGCTTGGCAGCAACACAATTTCCAGTGTTTCCATATCCCGTATAAAGAAATATTTTACGGAACCTTCTCGCTGCATTTCCACTTTATATCGCTTCATGTTGTCTGCCTCCTTTCCTCTAACGCTATACACAGTATACCCAACTCATGCCAATAAAGCTATCACCAATACCACCAATTCGCTCCAAACCGCCCCTGAAATACCACTAAACTTTTTGTCCTGTCTGCTACCCGGATCTGGGCAGAACCAATAACGCCACGGATGTTCTCAGCTATAGTACCGCTCCACTTTCCGGCTTCGGATAAAATTTTCTACTTCTTCGATCCGTTCTGCCATTTGGCACTTTGGCAGTGCTTCCAGAACATCACTCCGATACCTGCCTTTCTTTGCTGTCCGGTGATCCAAAATGGACACAACGCAGGTGTCCTGCTCCGTGCGGATTGCCCGGCCGAATCCCTGCCGCAGCTTCTTCTGCATATCCGGGACTACGATGGTCTGGATGTAGGATTCCAGGGATCGGTACTGCTCCTTTTGTGCTTCATGGATGGGGTCCGGAACAGAAAATGGCAGTTTTACGATGATGAGAGACGATACCATGTCCCCCGGAAAGTCCACACCTTCCCAGCAGGAGCCGGCTGCGAACAGCACTGCATTCTCCATCTTCTTAAACCGTGCAATCTCTTCCTGGGAGTTTCTCCATACCTGCACCATCGGGAACGGGATCTGATCCCGCAAAAGCTGATGCACATTTCCCATCAGGGTATAAGATGTGAACAGTACCAGCGTATGCCCGTAAGTGGAACACACCAGATCACGGATCTGCCCGGCAAGCTGCTCGGCCTCTTCCCTGCTTCCCTTTTTCATAGGTCTTAAATGCTCCGGGATGTAAAGCAGACAGTTCTCTTTGTAACAGAATGGGGATTCTGCCACACACTCCCGGACGCCCGTTTCTTTTTCCAGCCCGGTCATCTGTCTGGTTCTTGCAAACCCGTTCCCGGCTTTTAAGGTGCCGCTGGTTAAGATCGCCGGAAATCCCCGGCTCCATAAAGTCGCATCCAGATACTTCGGGATCTCCCGGTTGACTGCCATAAAGGTTAAATGTCCCCGGCTGTCCTGCTGTAAAAACAAAATATATCGCTTGTCGTTCTTTAAAAACCATCCGAACAGCTCTTCCATCTCTTCCATCCGCCGAAAGATCCAGTAAGGAATATTCCCGGCAAGCCTTTTGATCATAAGCTGAAGCCTTTCCTGCATCTGGGCTAAGGCTGTGCCAGCTCCCGGCGGAAAATAAAAACTTTCTTTTCCAGCCATGTCCTCTGTGCCATCTTTCCGATGCTTTCGGATCTCCGCCTGAAGTGCAGAAAACCCTTCCATCAGCCGTTTTCCATCCGTGCCTTTATGCTCTCTGCCTAAAAAGTAAGCAATCTCCTGCACATCTTCCCTTCCAATGCTTCTTCCATACATCTGGCTGGCGGCTTCCGGGAGTTTATGGGCCTCATCCACAACCAGAGCCCTGTAATCTGCCAGAAGCGGCCGGTACCCATTTGCCCGGTGCATGGCATCTGCCAGAAGATAATTGTGATTGCAAATCTGTAAAAAAATGTCCTCTTTCCTGGAACTATCCAGATGCTTCTGATAACGGCATTCTACTTTTCCCGGACACTCCCTAGGGCAGAATTTTGGTACGCACACCAGCCTGCGGTCAAAACCGCTCAGGTTATGTACGGAATCTAAATCAAAGTTATGCCGGAGGGACTTCAATGCCTCCATCTGTGCCTGATTTTTATTCTTGTCCCGGACTGCCTCTAATCTCTGGGCCAGCCTGTAATCGCATACAAAATGTTCCTTTCCCTTGCGGACGACTGCTTTTAATTCTCCCTGAAGCAGATCTGCTTTTAACAGTACATCCGATAAGAAAGGAACATATTCCTCTATGATGGCTTTCTGTAAGGCGATACTGGAAGTGGATACCACTACAGACCGCCTGTCACATCCCGAATAACCGGAATGCAGTACACTATATTTCCGCATCAGGATGCAGGCTGTCAGATAGGCATAGGTCTTTCCGATGCCGACGCCTGCATCACAGAGCGTGATTTCATTTTTCATAAGGGCATCCAGCATTTCATGGCAGAGACGGATCTGTTCTTCCCTTACATGAAGCCCGGCTTCCGGGAGAAGCTCCCGAAAGATCTGTTCCACTTCGCCATGTGCCCTTTTCTGATATTCATTTTTATAACACATTACTTCTCCTTGCCAGAAAGCTTATCTTACCGTACCCTTACGGACGGGTCTGGTCGCTTCCGGTGTATTCTGTCCCTGTTCCTGCATTTTCTTTATGGCAGCATTCCCTCTTGCCATCATCCTTCGGATATCCGTCCGGGAAACATTCCATGTCCTTACTTTCTGAGGAGCTTTCCTTACCTGCTCGGACAAATGGCATTCACAGAGTTTCGGATATACCACCATTGCTTCCGGTAATTCCAGCGGATACTCGATCATGGGATGGTACACAATATCCCGGATCACCTGCTCATAACATTCCATCTGCATTCTTGCCGTACTGTCCTGATAGATATTTTTCCCTTTCATGGCACTGTAGACCTGCGATGAGATGTATCCCAACGCTTCAAAACTACAGTACCCATACGGAGTCACGCCGGAAAGGGAATCCGGATCTTTTAAGGCATTCAGATAAACTTCTTTTCCCTGGGCGATCAGCCACATCCGAAAATCGGAAAAACTGTCATCACTGCACCCTGCTTCCATCATAATACCTGCCGCTGTCCATAAGCCGTACTTATAAGCCGCATCCCGGTAACTGTAAACAAGATTGTGGAATTGGAGGACATCCTCCGGTGTCATATAGAAGAGCTGCTGCTTGATCCACACTGCCGAAGCATCCAGATCGGTGCCGCACACTTCCTTTGCTTTTTCAATCAGATTCCAGAATTGATCCTTGCTCATTCCACTTCTTTTTGTTTCTTCCATCTGTTCTCTCCCCTTGATGTGACGTTAATACCACAAGAATACGGCTGTAGTCTCCTACAGCCGCATGGTATCTGATATCAACGACACACTTCTTCATTGATTTCTTTTTTATCTTGCTGTTCCGCATTTGACCTCGCACCCCCGGAACTATCCCTGTATTTCTTCTGGGAAAGGGGACACTACAGGCGGGCGGCTGGCCTGCCGCCGCTCACAGATGTCCTGGGGGTCTTTCTGAT
>ERZ779798.208-NODE-208-length-19717-cov-15.0773_pt1 | contig 19717 bp, 16 predicted proteins | sample MGYA00433090_ERZ779798 | MGnify/ENA primary metagenome ERZ779798 (study PRJEB29588, sample SAMEA2151468) | human gut metagenome | biome: human gut; feature: human-associated habitat; material: faeces | place: Denmark | collected 2008/2010 ...
CATTGCTCGATTGCGAGTGCAAAGGTAGGCAAAAAATCCGAATCTCCAAATTTTTTCTGAAAAATCCCGAAATTTTCTCTCCGGAGAGACGGCAACCGGCCGTTTCGGAGCCGGACCGTTCCGCCCCCGAAGCCGGGTTGCCGGACAAAAAACAGCAGTGAAGCGCATTTTGCGTTCGAAATCCGTCGCCGATGTGCTATCTTTGCCGTAATGAAAAACGCGATCAAACTCTTTTCCGCGCTGGGGGAGCGCCTGCGCACGTTCGGATGCGACGACACGAGCCGCCGCGTTATCGCCCAAGCGTGCACGGAGAACGGATGGTTCACCCCCGACGACATCCGCCGTGCCGTGAAGGCCCTGTGCGACGAAATGCTGCAGGAGGAGACGCTCGGCCGATGGCTGGAGCTCTACCCCACGCTCCCCGTCGCGAAGCCCCGCCGCGTGCTGGTCATCATGGCCGGCAACATCCCGCTGGTCGGCTTCTTCGACCTGCTGTGCGTCGTGGCAAGCGGCCACCGCTGCCTGGTCAAGCCCTCGGCCAAGGACTCCGCACTGATGCTCCACGTCATCGGGCAACTGCTCGACATCGATCCCGAAACGGCCGTCGAACAATACGACGGCACGGCGCCTGTCGATGCCGTGATCGCCACCGGGAGCGACAACGCCAACCGCTACTTCCGGGCCCGCTATGCCGGGATTCCCGCCCTGCTGCGCGGAAGCCGGCAGTCGGTGGCCGTACTCTCGGGCTCGGAGAGCGCAGCCCAGCTGGCCGGGCTGGCCGACGACATCTGGGCCTACTCGGGTCTGGGATGCCGCAACGTCTCGCTCCTGTTCCTGCCCGAGGGCTACACGCCGCAGCTCCACACACCGCCGATGCACCCCGGATACCGCAACAACTGCCGCCAGGCCCGGGCGCTGCTTACCATGCAGGGAAGAACGTTCCTCGACTGGGGCGACTCCGTGGCGGTCGAACAGGAGGAGTTCCCCCCGATGCTGAGCCAGGTTGCCTGCGCGCACTACCGCTCGACGGACGAGGTGGCGGCATGGCTCGCCCGGCACGACGAACGCATCCAGTGCGTCGTTACCGAATGCCTGCCCCACAGCCGCCGCGTAGCGTTCGGGCAGGCCCAGTCGCCCGCCCTGACCGACTACCCCGACGACCGGGACGTGATGGCATGGCTTGCCGGGTTGGGATAAATTTCTATTTTTGCAAAGAGAAAGACCTTTAATACAGTATCACAATGTCGATGGTATTCCGATTCCGGATGTTGAGCGACGAGAACGACCACTTCGTACGCGACTACGAGGTGATGTACGACACGACGCTGCTCGAATTCCACAACTTCATTCTCGACTCGCTGGAGTACGAGCCCTGCATGGCATCGTTCTTCACGGCGGACGACCGCTGGGAGAAACAGCGCGAATTCACCCTCATGGAGATGGGCGACAGCTCGGGCGAAGGGCCCGAAACGATGGAGAGCATCCGCCTGGGGCAGATCATACACAACCTCCGCGACCGGCTGATCTACCTCTTCGACATGTTCGGCGACCGGGCCTACTACCTCGAGCTCACGGGGGCCTACGAGGCCGACCCGCAGGCCTCCTACCCGCGCGAGATCTACGCCGTGGCCGAGGCTCCGGACCAGTACGACCCCTCGAAGAGCCGCGAAGACGAGGACGAGGGTTCGGCCTTCGAGGAGATGATGGGCGACTTCAACGACTTCGAGGGCGACGACAACTACGACGATGAGTATTAAGCGCCTGCTGGTCATCGTCGGGCCGACCGGTTCGGGCAAGACGGACCTGAGCATCCGCATCGCCCGCCGTTACGGCGCGCCGATCCTCTCGACCGACTCGCGGCAGTTCTACCGCGGAATGCCGGTCGGCACGGCGCAGCCCACCGCCGAACAGCTGCAGGCAGCCGAGCACCACTTCATCGCCGACCGCGAAATAGACCGGCACCTCAACTGCGGGGCCTACGAGGCGGAGGCGCTGGCGCGTCTCGAAGCGCTCTTCGCCACACACGACATCGTGGTGGCGGTCGGCGGCTCGGGGCTCTATGTCCGGGCGCTGTGCGAAGGGATGGACGACCTGCCGTCGGCCGACGAGGCCCTGCGCGAGCGGTTGAACACGCGACTGCGCGAGGAAGGGATCGAATCGCTCGCCGACGAGCTGAAGCGGCTCGATCCCGCCTATTGGGAACAGGTGGACCGCAGCAACCCGGCGCGTGTGCTCCGGGCCCTGGAGGTCTGCCTGCAAACGGGACGACCCTACTCGTCGCTCCGCACGGGACGGCAGCGCACACGACCGTTTGCCGTCACGAAGATCGGCATCGACCTGCCCCGCCCCGAGCTCTACGCACGCATCGACCGGCGGGTGGAGCTGATGATCGGCGAAGGACTCGAGGAGGAGGCACGGCGGCTCTACCCGTTCCGGCACCTCACGGCGCTGCAGACGGTCGGCTACCGCGAATTTTTCGAATACTTCGACGGTCGCATCACGCGCGACGAGGCGATCGAGCTCATCAAACGCAATTCGCGCCGCTACGCCAAACGGCAGCTCACGTGGTTCCGGCGCGACCCCGCGATCCGCTGGTTCGCCCCGAACGACGACCGGGCGATCCTCGACTACATCGACAGTACGGCGGCCGTACCGGCGGCCTCCGGCGAAGAGTAACCGACAGGACGGTCACCACGGACCCCGCCTCTGAAAAAGCCTCCCCGAATACGGGTCTATAACAGGTGCGCCGGACACGGAAAGGGGCTGCAAGCCGGAGCAGGAATCCGGAGTGCCGGCTCAAATCCGGCTCGGTTTCCAGCCAAGGAGCGGGTCGGAGATCGCGGCTGCAGGTGCAAATCCCGGCTTCGGAACACGAATCGGCAACGGTTCCAACGCCGGGATTTTGCGGATCGCAAATTATTTCGTACTTTTGCCGACGTCTTCCCCGCGGAAGGCTGCGCCCGGATGGTGGAATCGGTAGACACGCCGGACTTAAAATCCTGTGGCCAGCAATGGCCGTGCCGGTTCGATCCCGGCTCCGGGTACCAGTAAAGAATTCCAAACAGCTAATCTATAGCTGTTTGGAATTCTTATTTTACCCTCTGTGTCCGCATTTTGTCCGCATTTCTTCAAAGGTAGGAGATGTGACTCTGATTTTTGCATTCAAACACGGCCATTCCATCTACTTTCGGCGTCGGGCCGAATGCTCCGGAAAAAGGGATGGAAAATGACGTCAGATGCCGCTTGTCATCGGATTCAAGCCGTTCATCAACAGACACTTTTATGGAAAGAAACCATCGCGTATCTTTGTTTCTGTAATCGAAACGATTGTTTCACGAAAAAATCTGACATGATGAAAAAAGTATTGTTTGCAGCCGCCATGATGCTGACGATGGGAACCACGGTCGCAACGTCGGCCGCTGAAAAGGTTTCGTTGAGGGGACAGGCCTCCGTCGAGATGGATTATCAGACGATCAATATCAAGGACCTGCCGCAAGCCGTCCAGGACGCTATTGCCGCAAAATATCCCGAGCTGACAATAAAAGAGGCCGCCGTCGAGGAGGTGGGTGGTACGAAGACCTACAAGGTGACGTTCCTGGACAAGGATGGTGTCGAGACGGTTGTTGTCTATGGCGAGAATGGAGAGGAGCAGGAATAGCTCCTGTGATCCATTTATTTACTAATTAACTTTTCCAGACGATGGGGCCTCGGCAGGGACCTCATCGTTTTTTCTTATTCTTTGCAGAAAAACGTCGACATACGTCCGACCGATGGGAATGATGACCGAACTCTCTTTCAGCCGCAACTGCACATGCGAGTATTCCGCCACCTGCGACAAGGCCACGACATAGGACTTGTGGACCCGCAAGAATTGGTCGGCGGGCAGCAGTTCAGCAGTCCTCTTCAGGCTGTTGCGCGAGAGAATGTATCGGCCGTTGCGACGGTGCACCTTCGTGTAGTTCTCCATCGCTTCGAGGTAGAGGATCTCATTGACCGGGATGACCACGTTGTTGTATTCCTGTTTCAGAGTCACGGTCTCCGTGCGGTCGGATTTGGCGCGCGCCTCGATCCGTCGCAGTGCCTTGTCTACAGCCCGCACGAAACGCTCGTAGGCAAAAGGTTTGTGCAGGAAATCGACAGCATCGAGGTCAAAGCCGTCCAGTGCGTACTGCGCATAGGCTGTGGTGAAGATCAGACAGCAGCCCTTCGGAAGTGCTTGGGCGACCTCCAGACCGTCCATGCCGTTCATCCGGATGTCGAGAAAGACCAGTTCGGGGCGGGTGCGGCGGATCGTCTCCAGCCCCACATGCGGTTCACTGAAGGTCTCCAGTGACAGACCGCCCTTGCGGCGGCAGAACTGCTCGATGACCAGCAGCGCCATTGGTTCGTCGTCAATGGCTATGCAGCGGATTGTTTTCATTCCTCGTGCAGTCGAATGGTGAGCCGGACGCGGTAGAGACCCTCCCGCTCCGATGTTTGCAGGTCGAACCGTCCCGGTAAAAGCAGTTGCAGCCGTTTGCGGCAATTCGCGATGCCGATGCCGGGAACAGCCTCCTCCCGCCGCCGCATCACGGCATTTTCGGTCGTGAAGTCTAGCATGCTCTTGTGCAGGTGCAGCCCGATTCGGATGGAGCAGTCGGTCTCCGACGAGATGCCGTACTTGAAGGCGTTCTCCACGAAGGTGATGAAGAGCATCGGGGGAACCGCTGCCCGGTCGTCGTCAATCTCCTCGGTCAGCTCGACCTGCGTATGGCTGTTCAGCCGTAGCCGCTGCAGATCGACATACTGGCGGATGTACTCCCATTCATCGACCAGCGGAATCATCTCACGGTCGGCCTGCGCATACATGTAATGGAGTATGTTCGAGAATTTTACGAAAGCCGATTCCGCCCGGTCCGATTTCGACAGCGTCAGGGCATAGAGCGTGTTGAGCGTATTGAAGAGGAAGTGCGGGTTGATTTGCGCCTTGTAGAGGGCCAGCTCGGCCTTGTTTTTCTCGGCCTCCAACTCCTGGCGAAACAGCATCTGGCGGAACAGTTCGAAGGTCAGTTCAATGGCCAGCGAGAAGCCCGTCACCACGAGGAAGAAGAACCAGATGGTCTGGGTCCGCATGTTCTGGCGGGCCGCCAGCTGGCGGGCATCGAGTGCCGGGGAGCTTTCGTGCATCGGGAAGTGAGTAAGCAGCTCCGTCACTCCGACCAACAGCAGCATCAACAGGACAATCCGCAGGTACTTGTGTTGCAGGAACAGGTGAGCGGGTCTGGTCCGGCGATAGATGAAATAGAGTCCGTAGATATAGACCACGAGCGTGAGCAGGAAGGCCGTGTTGTGGACTATCCAGCGGTCGACGGGCAGAAGCGTGATGACCAGCGGCATGATGACCAGGCAGAACAGCAGGTCGACGTATCGGGCTATGCGGGTGAGCTTCATGACGGGAGCGGTTTCATATGAGGAAGACGATACAAAGATAGTTCTTTGCGCGCTAAAAACCCACTCCTCGCTGCGGAGTTCGTCATCATATTCCGGTCGTTGGTCATCACTTGTTTTCCCGTTCGGCGGCGGTGCTCTAAATTTGTCCAGACGGGAGGCTTCCGCATCGGAGGCAGCTCCCGTTTGGGCGATACGAAGTGCAAATAACAGAAACAAATACCCAAAAATGAAGAATCGCATCTTTTTTCTCCTGCTCCTGATACCGATGCTCGGCGGATGTTCGGGCGACCGGCCGCAGCCTGTTGCCGGGAAATACGCAACCTTGACGGCCGAACTCGGAAGCATGACGCTCCATACGGACTATGCCGCCACGCTGCGGGGTCGCCAGAGCGTGGAAATCCGGCCGCAGGTCGGCGGTATCATTACCGACATACTTATTGACGAAGGCGCCGTCGTACGCAAGGGACAGGTGCTTTTCATCATTGACCAGGTTCCCTACCGGGCGGCGCTCGAAACGGCCGAGGCCAATGTAACGAGCGCCGAGGCGCGGTTGCAGACCGCGCGGCTGACGAGGGAGAGCAAGGAGGCGCTTTTCCGTGAACGGGTCGTGTCGGATTTCGACGTGCAGATGGCACGTAACGAACAGCTCGAGGCCGAGGCGGCCCTGGCTCAGGCCCGGGCTGCGGAGACAAACGCCCGCAACGACCTCTCCTACACCGAGGTGAAGAGTCCCGTCGACGGTGTGGCGAGCATGATTCCCTACCGTGTCGGGGCGCTCGTGGACAGCAATATCGACGAGCCTCTGGTAACCGTCTCGGACGACGCGCGCATCTACGCCTACTTCTCGATGGCCGAAAGCCAGATGCTCGACCTGATTCTGCAGTACGGCTCTCTCGAAGCGGCCCGGGAGCAGATGCCCGATGTCGGACTGCGGCTCGGCAACGGGGCGATGTACGACCTTGCGGGGCGCATCGACGCCATCAGCGGCACGGTAGACGAAGGGACCGGTGCGGTGCGTCTGCGCGCTGTTTTCGAGAATCCCGACCATCTGCTGCGCAACGGTGGCAGCGCCTCGGTGTCGGTGCCCACGCACTTCAATGAGTGCATCATCATCCCGCAGTCGGCCACCTATGAGTTGCAGAACCGCATCTTTGTCTGGAAGGTGGTAAACGGCAAAACCCAGTCGGCGCCCGTCTCCGTCTACAAATACAACGACGGCACCTCCTACATTGTCGAGTCGGGACTCGACGTGGGAGATGTCATCGTGGCCGAGGGCGCGGGACTGCTGCACGAAGGAATACAGATTACGCCCGCTGCAGGCGATGAATCCGAAAACAACGCAGCCCTATGACCATCCGCACCTTTATCGAACGGCCCATTCTGGCCGGAGTCATCTCGGTGGTGATTCTTATCGTGGGGCTCATCGGTCTTTCGCAGCTGCCCATCGAGCAGTTCCCCGAAATCGCACCCCCGACCGTCAGCGTCTCGGCCACCTATACCGGTGCCAATGCCGAGACCGTACAGAAGAGTGTCGTCGTACCGCTGGAGGAGGCGCTCAACGGCGTGGAGAACATGATGTACATGACCTCCACGGCGTCGAACAACGGTTCGGCCAAGATTTCTGTCTTCTTCCGCCAGGGGACCGACCCCGACATGGCGACGGTCAACGTCCAGAACCGCATCGCCACGGCGCAGGGACTGCTCCCGGCCGAAGTCACGAAGAGCGGCATCACTGTGCGCAAGCGCCAGACGAGCAACATCAAGCAGCTGGCCGTATACAGCCCCGACGACTCGTTCGACGAGGCTTTTCTGACCAACTACATGAAGATCAACATCGAACCGCGCCTGTCGCGTATTGCCGGCGTAGGCGAGGTGAACGTTTTCGGCTACGAATACTCGATGCGCATCTGGCTCGACCCGGCCAAGATGCAGAAATACGGACTGGTGCCTTCGGACATCACCACCGTGCTCGACGAACAGAACGTCGAGGCTCCGACTGGAACCTTGGGCGCCGAATCGGAGAACACGTTTCAATATGTGCTGAAATACCGCGGCCGTTACGAGCATGAGGCAGACTATGAAAACATGGTCATCAAGTCGCTGCCCGACGGCGAGGTGTTGCGGCTGAAGGATGTGGCCACGGTCGAACTCGGAACCCGGGCATACGACTACATCAACGAGGTGAATGGCCATCCGGGCTGTAACATCATGATTGCCCAGACTTCCGGGTCAAATGCCAACGAAATCATCGAGGAGATTGACCGCACGGTGGCGGAAATTTCCAAAACCCTGCCCGAAGGGATCAAGATCGTCGATCTGATGAGTACCAAGGATTTCCTCGACGCTTCGATCCGCAGCGTCATCAAAACGCTTATCGAGGCCATCATCCTGGTGGTGCTGGTGGTCTACGTCTTCCTGCAGAGTCTGCGTTCGACTTTCATCCCGGCGCTCTCGATTATCGTCTCCCTGGTCGGGACCTTCGCCTTCCTATATGCCGCGGGATTCAGCCTCAACATGCTGACACTCTTTGCGCTGGTGCTGGTCATCGGCACGGTGGTCGATGACGCCATCGTCGTCGTGGAGGCCGTGCAGGCCAAATTCGACGAGGGGTATCGCTCGGCTTACCGCGCCACGATCGACGCCATGGACGGAATCACCTCGGCGCTGGTCACCACGACCTTTGTCTTCATGGCCGTCTTCATTCCCGTGAGCTTCATCGGCGGGACGACCGGTACGTTCTACACCCAGTTCGGTCTGACAATGGCCGCCGCCGTGGCCATTTCGCTCATCAACGCCCTCACGCTCAGCCCGGCCCTCTGCGCACTCATCATGACCCCGCATCAGAGCGCAGGCGAGGGCCGGCGGCTGAGCTTTTCGTCGCGTTTCCACATTGCGTTCGATGCGGCGTTCCACCGGCTGGTGTCGCGATACAAGTTCGGCGTGCTGTTCATGCTGCGCCGCAAGTGGCTGGCCGGTCTGCTGCTTGTTGTGGCGTGCGCGGGCTTCGCGCTTCTCATGTCTACGACCAAGACCGGTCTAGTGCCCAACGAGGATATGGGAACCGTCTTCATCGACGTGCGCACCTCGCCCGGTAACAGCACCCAGCAGACCCGCATCGTCATGGAGCAGGTGGACAGCTGCCTGCGTACGATCCCCCAGATCGAGCTCCAGTCCAATACCACCGGCAACTCGATGCTGAGCGGACAGGGAGCCTGCAACGGCATGTTCACCATCCGGCTGAAGGATTGGAGTGAACGTACGGACCGGGAGGACGCCATCGATGCCGTGATGGATGAAATCAGCCGCCGTACGGCCTTCATCACCAGCGCCGACATCATGCCCTTCACGCGCCCGATGATTCCGGGCTACGGCGTGAGCAGCGGTTTCGAAGTCTATGTCCAGGACCAGAAGGGCGGCACGACCGAGGATCTGCTGAAATACACCCGACAGTTCATCGAGGCGCTGAACCAACGCCCCGAGATCGGACGCGCCACCACATCGTTCGACACCAAGTTCCCGCAGTATCTGGTCGAGGTTGATGCCGCCCGCTGCAAACGCAACGGCGTCTCCCCAGCCGACGTGTTGAGCACCCTGTCGGGCTACATCGGCGGCAACTACGCCTCGAACATGAACCGCTTTTCGAAGCTCTACCGCGTGATGGTGCAGGCGCCGCCCGAGTACCGCCTCGACACCGAATCGCTGAACAACATCTTCGTGCGCAACGATGCGGGCGAGATGTCGCCCATCGCGCAGTATCTGACCCTGACGCGCGTCTACGGATCGGAGATCCTGACCCGTTTCAACCTCTTCTCCTCGATTCAGGTCAACGGCACCCCGGCCACGGGCTACAGCTCCGGACAGGCCATCGAGGCGGTGCGCGAGGTGGCTGCCGCGACGCTCCCGACCGGTTACGGCTTCGAGTTCGGCGGCATGTCGCGCGAAGAGTCCTCGACGGGTAATACCACGACGCTCGTCTTCGTCATCTGCGTGGTATTCATCTATCTGATTCTCTGTGCGCTGTACGAAAGTCTCTTCATCCCGCTGGCCGTGATCCTCTCCGTGCCGTTCGGCCTGGCGGGCAGCTTCCTCTTTGCCCGGATGTTCGGGCTCGAGAACAACATCTACCTCCAGACGGGTCTTATCATGCTGATTGGCCTGTTGTCGAAGACGGCCATCCTTCTGACGGAGTATGCCGCCGAGCGACGGCAGCATGGCATGAGCATCGCCCAGGCTGCCATCTCGGCTGCCAAGGTCCGGCTGCGCCCGATTCTGATGACCTCGCTGACGATGATTTTCGGCATGTTGCCGCTGATGTTCGCGTCGGGTGTCGGAGCCAACGGCAATGCGTCCATCGGTGTGGGAACCGTCGGCGGCATGCTGATTGGCACGATTGCCCTGCTGTTCATCGTTCCGCCCCTGTTCATGATCTTCCAATACCTGCAGGAGCAGTGGATGCCCGGCAGAAACCTCGCAGAGTCCGACCCCGAATCTGTTCAACCGGAATCAAAATCTCGCGCATGAAACGAATCGTCATGGCATTGTGCCTGCTCGCGGGGCTGGGCAGCTGCCAGATATATCGAACCTATCAGCGCCCCGAACTGCCTGAGATCGACAGCCTTTTCCGGCAGCCCGTGCAGGGAGCAGACACGACGTCGCTCGCCGACCTCACCTGGCAGGAGCTCTTCACCGATTCCCGACTGCAACGGCTCATCGACTCGGGAATCATGAACAACAGCGACTTGCAGATTGCACGGCTGCGTGTGGCGGAGGCCCGGGCCTCGCTCACGGCCTCGCGGCTGGCTTACCTTCCCTCCCTGTCGCTTACCCCGCAGGGAGCAGTCAATGCGCCGGAGCATGCGCCGGCGACCCGCACCTACGATTTGGCAGCTGCAGCCGAATGGGAGGTAGACCTCTTCGGAAAACTGCTCAACGAGAAGCGCGGGGCTGCAGCTGCGTTGGCCGGGCAGGAGGCTTACCGCCAGGCGGTCGAGACGCAGCTTGTGGCGACCATAGCCAACAGCTACTATACGCTGCTGATGTTGGACCGGCAGATGGAAATCACGCGCAGCACGTCGGAAATCTGGGCCGAAAACGTGCGGGTCATGGAGGCACTCAAACGGGCCGGCCAGACGACCGAGATGGCCGTGGCGCAGACCGCGGCGGAACAGGCGTCGGTCGAGGCGTCGGTGCTTGCGCTCGAGCGTCAGATTCTCCAGACGGAGAATGCGCTCTGCGTGCTGCTCGGCACAACACCCCGGGCGATCGGCCGCACCTCGCTCGACGAACAGCAGTTCCCGGATTCGCTCTCGACAGGCATTCCGTTGCAGCTTTTGAGCCGGCGTCCGGACGTTCGCCAAAGCGAAGCAGCCCTGGCGACTGCCTTCTACGCCACGAATACGGCCCGCTCGGCATTCTATCCGTCGATTACGCTCGGCGGCACCGCCGGGTGGACCAACGCCGCGGGGGCGGCCATCTCCAATCCGGGGCAATGGCTGTTCACGGCCGTCGGCTCATTGGTCGAGCCGCTCTTCACGCGGGGCCGGAACCGTGCGAATCTGAAAATCGCCCGGGCCCAGCAGGAGGAGGCGTTGGTGAACTTCCGTCAGAGCCTCCTGACGGCCGGGGCGGAGGTGAACGACGCACTGGTGCAGTGGCAGACGGCCCGGCGTCGCCTTGAACTGGACAATCGGCAGATCGAGGCCTTGCGCTCTGCCCTGCGCAGCTCGGAACTGCTGATGCAGCACAGCTCGCAAAACTACCTCGAAGTCCTGACGGCCCGGCAATCGCTGCTTCAGGCCGAACTCGATGCCGCATCCGACCGGTTCGACGAGATTCAGGGTGTCATCAACCTCTACCACGCCCTCGGAGGCGGATATTGAGTTTGCAGGTGAAAAATAATATGCAATAGCAACTATTTTGAAACTTTCTTTGCCGCAAAAGAAGAAAACAGCATGTCGGAAGAATTACTGGTAACGAGCATCGGGAAACTGCGCAACCTGTTGCCCCGCCCCTCATCAGCACATAGCGATACTTCAGGTCGTTGTCATACCGGCTGCGGTCAGGCCACCTCTTCAGGTAGAGTTCGGCTGACTGCGCAACGATCACGATAAACATCGACATGAAGAGCCTGGAGTTGCGGGTTGCGTCCCGTGAGAACGAGAAGACGATCGGAGATCGCATGCAGCCGCTGTTCGATCCGATGGCCCCGTTCCTGCTGTGCCTCGCTTACCCTTGTCTGGGTCTGTTCCAGTTGCAGAATCAGAATTTACAGCTGCTATGGTTGCTGCCGGTTGAGATCGGGCCTCGGCCTGCTCCGTGTGGAGTGTCTTGATAAGGGTCTACTTCAACTCTTCATACATCTCGAAAGAGAGCTCCAGGATGCTCTCCTTCATTATCTTTCGTATTTTAGGTTGGTTATCCGATTTTGCGGGAACGTGCCTCCATGCGGCGCTTGCGCTCCACCACCTCCCGCTGCGGAGAAGGGATACCGGCCGCACGGGTCAGGGCACGGAGCTTGAAGTTGCAGGAGGTGTTGCACCGCAAGGTGATGCGGTACTCCTGTTTCCGGGCGCGTCCCAAAGGCGGACGGCCCCCTTTTTCGGTGTGTTCATGGATTGGAATTTTTGAGTTGAGACCATCGGGATAGGGTCTTGCGGTCGGTTTTTGGCTGACAGAAACGCAACCTTGCCTCCCTTATCATTCCTCCCTTGGGTCGTAACTTCGGTTTTCGGGATTCAGCCTTTACCCCTTCCGAATCATTCCGAAACCGTCTGCGGGTAATCCAAAAAGAGATACGCGTGGTCGATCATCTGGCTGCGGGGACACCGACGGGTCAATTCGGCGAGGGTGTGACGTCCCGTTTCGTCGTTGTCCAGAAAGGCATGGACCGTCGGATGCCGTTCGAGGAAAGGGAGATTGACCACCGGGTTCAGCACCGCGGCGTCGATACCGAGCGGTGCGGAGTGCTTCATCGAGAGACAGGCGAGGAAGTCCATGAACCCCTCGAAGACGATCACCCTGTCGGCCTGGTGGTCGATGGTCGTTATCTGTTTGGGCGGGGAGCTCCCCTTGAAGCGTTCGGACCGCAGCTCCCAGCCTCCGCAGTCATTCCGGAGGCCGATGGCGAAAAAGCAGCGGCAGCGAACCTGATAGCGCACTTCCCGACATTAAGCCGCCGCAATCCCGGGCACAATGCCGCATGAGGCAAGGTCTCCGAGCAGCGCCGGATGGCGCAGCGGGCCAGATATTCCCGGATGGGGATCCGGGGAGAATATGGGAAAGAAAGGTTGCCCTCTTACAACGTTCTTACAGGACAGTCGGTGCCGTAAGTCCGTAAGCGTTGTAAGATTCAGCAAGAGGATTTGTAAGAAATTAGGAGACAGAGAATAAGCCGGATGTATCTCCGTCTCCAACGATCTTACAGGCCGGAGACATCGTTCAGCAGTTCATCAAGCAGTTTCCGGGTGACGGTATAGGTCCGTGCCGTCTTGCTCTCCTGGCATTGGGTCGGCCCGTTGTAGGTGATCGTATAGCGCTGGTAGCAGGTCGGAGGTGCCGGCCGCAGCTGCCAGCTCTCGGTCAGTGTCCGCCGCAAACAGGAGATCAGCGACAGAGTCAATCGATACGCCTCGGGCAGATGGCCCAGTCGCCATCCGAAAAGTGTGTGGGCATCGTCGCCTGATCCGCAAAACCGGACACGGCATGCCCCGTCGGCCGCAACTCCGTCAGTCCATGTGCAGGGCCTCCATGAAGCGCCTGATCGTCTCCGGATTGCCCGTGTGTTTGCCTTCGTCTTCGCTGATCTTGCACGTCTCGTTATAGAAGGGCCACGATTCCGTAATCTTTGCGGCGATGAGCTTGATCACGATATTGAGCGGCCGGACCCCCTCGAAATCATTGGTTATGTGCGTGCCTATGCCGAAAGAGGGCTGGCAATAGTCTTTGGCATACTGTTGGATCCGGATGGCTGCGGACGTGTCGAGGGCGTTGCTGAACACGACCTGCTTCGTCCGGGGATCGATTCCCAGCGAACGGTATTTCCCGACAATCCTCATGAGCTGCTCGTAATTGTCCCCGCTGTCGATGCGCAGGCCCTTGAACTGGTTCGCAAAATCCTCGGAAAAGTTCAGGCTGAAGATATCCCATCCGAAACTGTCATAGAGGAAGAGCCCCAGCGCCCCGCGGAAGGTGTTGCGCCACAGGTTCATGGCCATGTGGTTGGCCATCTGCGGACCGTACATGCCGCCAATGGCGCAGATGAATTCATGCGCCATCGTGCCGATCGGCAGCAGGTCGTACTTCATCGCCAGATGCACATTGCTCGTTCCGACGAAGCGGCCGGTCCCGTTCGATGCCCCTTGACAGCTCTTCAGGGCGGATATGGCGGTATCCTGCGCCTGATAGGAAGCCCGGCGGCGTGTTCCGAAATCACTGAATACGCACCCGGCATCCAACAGCCGCCGGCCCTTTTCGGCGGTCTTGTCGTAATAGACCCGATAGTCGAAGCGCCGGTCGGCGCCGGTCATCATGTAATAGAGTTCGGAGATGATGGCAAGGAGCTTCACCTCCAGCAGAATGGTCTCCGACCAGCAGCCTTCGATATCCAGGTGCAGATGCCCCTGCCCGTCCTGCCGGACCCTGACCCATCGGTGGTCGAACCGGAAACCCTTCAGATAGGTATAGAACCAGGAGGGGATGAAGCGGCACCGACGTTTCATGAAGTCGATCTCCTCATCGGTTATGATGACCGACTCCAGCATCAGGATCTGCTCCTCGAGCGCCTGTGCGAATCCAGCCGGATAGACGGTATCATCCCTGTCCGTAAATGCATATTTCACACGTGCTCTGGGAAAGTTGTCGATAACGGCACAGCACATGGTGAACTTGTAAAGGTCATCGTCGGTAAAATGGTTTATGATCTGTCTCATGGCAATAATGTTTTGATGACAGTCGCGGGATGCCCCTTCCGGCCAGGCGGAAAGCCCCCGGCCCCGGCAACAGCATCCCGCTGCATCGAGGTTCCCGTTCGTTAGCATTCCGAAGGCCGAAAAGCGCGCGTCGGGCCAGCATGAAACGGCCCGGCAGATCGGCGAAACCGGAAATCGCACACAAATTTAACAAATTGTCCCGTTTTTTCACCATATGGGAACCGCTATCTGATCATCCCAACCGACAGGAGGCCGCAATACGAAACCGACGGGGCATGTTCGGGAAGTTCGACATGTTGTCGCAAAAAGGATCTGTCGGACTTTTCGGATAATCTGCGGCTGAAAAAGACAACCGCCCGCACCTCCCGGCATGCTATTTTTGCGGCATGCCCGTTCCGGGGAGCGCGGCTGCCATCCAAACCTGTCGAACATGAAGAGACTTGCAATTGCCCTGCTGGCGGCGACAACGGCGACAGCCTGCCAGGTGGACTACCATCCATACGACACCCGCATCGACGGGGAGTGCGGAATCAATGCGAAGAACATCGCCCGCATCGAGGCCTCGACCGCCGGGAAGAGCGCCATCCGCTTCGCCGTGATCTCCGACACGCAGCGCTGGTACGACGAGACCCAGAAGGCGGTCAGCGCCCTCAACGCCCGCGGCGACATCGACTTCGTGCTCCACACGGGCGACATGGCCGACTTCGGAATGAAGGCGGAGTTCGAGCGCCAGCGCGATATCCTCAACCGCCTGCACGTTCCCTACATCGTCCTGCTGGGCAACCACGACTGTCTGGCCACCGGAGAGGAGATCTTCCGCACGATCTTCGGCGACTTCAACACCGCCTTCACGGCCGGGAATGTCCGGATTCTCTGTCTGAACACCAATGCCCTGGAGTTCGACCTCCGGGAGGCGGTGCCCAACTTCGAATTCATCGAGACGGAGCTGACCGAATTCCCACCCGAGGCGTCGAAAACCATCGTCGCCATGCACGCGAAGCCCTACACGGAACAGTTCGGAGACAATGTCGCCAAGGGATTCCAGTATCTCGTCACGCGCTTCCCGGACCTGCAGTGCTGCATCAACGGGCACGGACACAATTACAAGGTCGTGGACCTGTTCGGCGACGGCGTGCTCTACTACGAGTGCGACAACATCGCCAAGAGATCCTATCTGCTGTTCACCGTAAACGAAGAGGGCTATGCGTGCGAGCGTATCGAATTTTAGGGGAGCGCTGCTCCTGGCCGTCCTTCTGACGGCATCGGTCGCCGCAGCCGAGACCCGGCAGGCGGGAAGCATCCCGGCGCCCCGCCCCCTCGACCGCCGGGAGCATTGCGGATACGAATCGTGGGAGAGGCTGCTGCCGACACACGTCAAGGCCCAGTATGCCGGAGGCATGGGCTTCCTCTCCGCGGGTTACGGATGGGACTACGGCCGCAAATGCCGCTGGGAGACAGACATGATGATCGGGGTACTTCCCAAAGCCTATTCCGACCGGACGCACATGACCTTCACGCTCAAACAGAACTACATCCCGTGGAGCATCCGCTGCGGCGAACGTTTCGCCGTCGAGCCCCTGTCGTGCGGCATCTACATGAACTTCATCTCGGGAGAGGATTTCTGGATCCGCGAACCGGACCGTTACCCGGGAGACCAGTATTACAACTTCACCTCGCGGCTCCGGTTCCACCTCTATGTCGGACAGCGGTTCACCTTCTACCTGAAGGGCGACTCGCTGCTGCGGCACATCACGCTCTTCTACGAATTTTCGGCCAACGACCTGGACATCGTCGCCAAGTGCGGGAACCGTCATCTCGGACTGGACGAGATCGTCTATTTCTCGGTCGGAATCAAATTCCAGCTCTTCCGCGCGACCCGGTAGCCGGACCATCCGCACCACGAAACGATACCGCCGCACCCGGGAGCGAAACGGTTGCTCCCGGGCGCGGCGATCCCGCTTCCCCACGCGACGTTACTCCTTTTCTGTGGGGCTGAAGATGTCCAGCGATTCGTCGTAGACCGGGCTGTCGATCCCGAGGAAACGGAGGATGCTGTGGAAGACATGGTACTGGCCGACCTGCTTCCCGGCATCCGCCTTCAGTTCCCCGTCCGACGTCCATACGAGGAACGGTATCTCGATCTGCTCCTTCGGGGCGACGAGCATGGGAACCCCGTGCATGTAGAGGTTGCCCTCGCCGAGGGACTCCCCGTGGTCGGAGACGAAGATCAGGCAGCTGCGCCGGGGCACATCGCGAAGGATCTCGATTACCGAGTGGATCAGATAGTCCGTATAAACGATGGTGTTGTCGTAAGCGTTCATCAACTCCCCGGGGTCGGCTTTCGACATCTCCACGGTGGTACATACGGGCTTGAACACCTCGAACCCGGCCGGATATTTCTTGTAGTAGGTCGGCCCGTGGCTCGTGCTGGTGTGGAGCACGATCAGCAGTTTGTCCTTGTCGCTCGAGAGGATCTCGTCCTTGAGTCCGGCAAGCAGGATGCCGTCATAACGGTCGTCGGCCTCGGGATAGCGCGCCTTGAGCTCCCTGGTGCCGTAGTGTTTGTCGATGTGCAGGGGTGGCTCGCCCCAGTTGGCACTGCGCCACACCACATCCACACCGTTCCGGTAGAGGTAGTTCGGAAGGATCTCATAGAGTTTGTTGGTCGGCTTGTGGTCGAGAATGGCCTTCACGCCGGCCGTGGTGTAGGTCGCCGCGGCATCTGCCATCAGGGCGGTCACGCTGTCCCGCTCGAGGAGCGGATTGGTCGGCCGCCCGTATCCGTAGAGCGAGAAATTCGCCCTCCGGGCCGACTCCCCGATCACCAGGACGCAGACGTCACGGCTGTCGGTAGCGATCCGTGCATCGGGCAGCGGAATCTCCTTCCGGTTGCGTTTCCGCTCGGAGTTGTAGTAACGTACGGAATTGACCACATACGACCAGGGCATGATCAGGCTTCCGATCTTGGGGGCGTGGCGGTCGATCCAGGGCCAGTTCTGCATGTTGATCAGCGCCACGGCCAGGGAGAGCGCCAGCGCCGTGCCGGTACGGGTCAGAAAGCGTCGCCTGCTGCCGTAGTCTACGCGCCGGGCAAAGAGGTAGATGCACGGCACGACGCCCAGGAAAAGGAGATACCACACGGCATCCCAGGAGAAGAACCCGGAGGCTTCCGAATAGCGGGTGTTGAAGACGTTGCCCATCATCTTGTCCGTGATGAGCACCTGATAGGTGTTGATGAAATAGAGGCTCAGGGCGTTGCCGACGAAGGTGAAGGCAAGGAGGCATTTACCCACAAAGCGGCCCAGAAAGAGCAGCAGGTAATAGACGAGGAAATTGAGCGCCAGCATCACGACGACGAGCCCTCCGGCAATCATCACGCCGTTGAAGCCCCCTTCGAGGTTGTCGAGCACCAGCCGGAAGAAGGGCCGGTGGTATGCCACGAGCGTAAAGAGGCTGAGCACCGAGGCCACGCGCGTGAGGCTGGCCTTCTCTTTGAGGAATCCTACCATTTGATCACAATTTTATAGAACGCGAACAGGGTCCCGGCACACAGGACGAGGATCACGAGGTTGAAAAGCACCGTCAGCGGGATGTTCACCGTGTGCGCCGGTGCCACATAGGGGCTCTCCGCCGCAGAGGCGTCGTATCGTGCGAAGGGATTGGTGTAGATCACCTCGCCGTCGGGGAAATAGGCGGTGATTCGGGCATAGGGGTCGTCAGCCGTCAGGGTGTACCGGGCCTCCGAGGTGTTCAGCGCCAGCGCCAGGGTGGCGTGGTCCTGCCCCGTCACCTTGATGCTGTCGGCCGGGCACGACAGGGCGATGTAGACCGTCTGTCCGTCGAGGCCGATCCGCTCGATCGACGGAAGGTGGCGGTTCCGCTCGTATTTCACCTTCCAGTCCCCGCGACCGTAGTCGGGTACGCGCATCGCGTAATAGCACCCCCCCGAGAAGCGTCTTCCGGATATCCTCATAGCGCGCCGAGGGGCAGCACAGGAAGTTGCACCGGACGGCGATGGCGCTCGACCGGTCGGGAAAATGGAGGTCGTCGTTGGCCAGTCCGAAACTGTAGTGCCCGGCACTGAGGGCCCAGTCCCAGTACTCGTTCTCCTTGCTCTTGCCGCTGTCGAGTTCCATGATCCGGTAGCCGCCGAGTTTCCGCATGTGGTCCTCCGACGTGCCGATCGTCCGCAGGGGATGGTTCATCTGGATGAAGTCGGACTCCTTGCCCAGCAGGTCCAGCTGGAACTGTTTCTGCGAGGCAAAGAGCGGGACGAGGTGGTCAAAGAGGTTCACGTCGCTGCACCCGAACACCAGTTTGTGGTATTTGAACAGGTTGTAGCCGTGCTCGTAGACATTGACCTGCAGCATCGGGTCGTACGGATGCACGGTCAGCTCGTTGTGGTTCGAGAAGGTCACGATGTCGTAGCCGAATTTGCGGTAGGCCGCATCGGTCTCATCGGGCCAATGCTCGCACTCGTTCAGGATGCCCTTCACCCGGGTGTGGGTATGGAAGTTGGCCCGTTTCCAGCAGAACGCCGAATCACCGCCGTCCCGATAGGGGTTGAAGATGTCCGGTCCGCTGAACGGCCTCGGTTCGGCAAAATCGTAGATGGGGCTCACACTGGTGACGAAGACCGCCAGAAGAGCGATCAGGACCAGTGCTGCCAGGGTCTTGAGCACGACGACCGATATCTTTCCGAGCAGGGAGGCAGAGGTCCGCCTGCCGGGGCGCAGTTCTTTCTCCATAAACAGCCGATATTAAAAATAAACAAAAATAGATTTTGCAAAAATAGAAAAAATGTCAGAAGAGAAAAATAGTACGTGCGGATATTGCAGGGACGCGGTTGGACAGGTCCGGCCCGCATTTATCGCTCGGCGGGCTCCGTTCGGAGGCATACGGGCCTGCTCCCCGCTCGACGGCCCGGAACAGGATGGCACCGAATTTGCATTCGTTTTTCCAAGGGTCCGGACAGACGGTTGTGGAAAAAACGTTGGTCTTTTCTTCAAATTTAGATATATTCTGGGAATAATCCAATTCGATGGGACGAATATGCTTATTTTATCGGACGTTTTGTGTAATATTTGAAGTCACGACCGGTGGTTCCGTTGAAGATCCTTCGCTGTTTGGAAAAGACCAACGTTTTAAAATCACAGGAACGCCCCAGAGATATCCGAATCGGACAAGAGCGAACCCAACGAGCAAGACAATACAAAACCCCAAACCGCAAAGAAATCGCAGGCCTATGAAAAAACTGCTACTTCTGCTGATGACCGGTTTCTGCTCACCGGTCATCCACGCCCAACAACAGACAGCCGATTTCACGGGAGCCTCCGAAATCTGTTTCCCGGACAGCCTGT
>ERZ779798.224-NODE-224-length-18833-cov-3.7029_pt1 | contig 18833 bp, 6 predicted proteins | sample MGYA00433090_ERZ779798 | MGnify/ENA primary metagenome ERZ779798 (study PRJEB29588, sample SAMEA2151468) | human gut metagenome | biome: human gut; feature: human-associated habitat; material: faeces | place: Denmark | collected 2008/2010 ...
CAACCCCCCCACAAAGCAAGCCCGCCTCTACGAAGCCTCGCAAGCCGGTGTAGAGATAGACCTCATTGTCCGCGGCATCTGCTGCCTCATCCCCGGGCAGGAGTACAGCCACAACATCCGCGTGACACGCATCGTGGATACCTTTCTGGAACATGCCCGTGTGTGGTACTTCGGCAACGGCGGCGCACCCAAGCTCTTCCTCGGCTCGCCGGACTGGATGCGGGGGAACTTGTACCGCCGTATCGAAGCCGTCACCCCCATTCTGGACCCGGACTTGAAGCAAGAGCTCATCGATATGCTATCCATACAACTGTCGGACAAACGGAAAGCCTGCTTTGTGGACGACCGGTTGCGAAACCGCTGGAAGTCGTCGCGACCGCAAAAGGAGAAGGTACGGTCGCAATATAGCTTTTACGAATACTTGAGAGAGAAAATATAAACAACTCTGCCCCAATATACCTCCGGCTCAACTGTCTTTTATAGGACACAGACGTACGGCAGTTCCTCCACTACGTGCTTGCCGAATGGTGAGGGTATCACTATAAGTCACTTCGCGCTCTTCTATAAGTATAGCAGCAGGACATGTCTCATAATCGGCCTCAGGAGCATCACGATAAATAGTAGCCAGATATCTTTTATCTGTATCGAGAAAAGACAGACTGATATTAGCCGTTCGTTCCTCATCTCCCGTGATACTGCCTATATACCAGCATCCCTCTCCTTTATCACAACGGGCAATAGTAACATAACTGCCAATGCATGCTTCCGGCACCACTGTTCTGCTCCAATCTGTAGGACAAGATACTATAAAATTAAAAGGTTCCGGATTAGCCTCGTAATTCTCTATTTCATCCGAAGCCATTTGTAACGGTGAATAGAGCACCACAAACAGCGCCAATTGTTTGGCCAGTGTGGTATGTACACGTGTCTGTGGCATTACATCGTTAACAAACCGAAACGTCACCGGTGTAAAGTCCATCGGGCCTGCCAACCCACGAGTGAAAGGCAATATTACGGTATGAGAGGGAGGATTTCCACCATCTACATCCCAAGCGTCCCATTCTTGTCCACGTACTCCCTCTTGTGTCATCAGATTAGGAAAAGTACGCTGCAAACCTGTAGGAATCACCGGTTCATGATTATCAATACAGATACGGTGACGGGCAGCAGCCTCTATTACCTTGCGATAATGAAGTACACCAAACTGACTGCTATGATATTCTTTCCCATCAAGCAAATCGCCCACATAACCCGTTTTTACTTGATGCACACCATATTTCTCATAGAACTTGAAACCATCTTCCATCTGATTTTCATAATTGGAAACATTACCGCCAGTTTCATGATGTCCTATCAAAGCTACTCCTTTGCTACGCCCATAGTCAGTAATACGTTGTATATCAAAATCGGTATAAGGTTTTGTGAAACTAAACTTCCAAGTAGCCCAGTCTTCATTCCACCCTTCCACCAGTACACCTCCCAGGTTATTGGCAGCAGCAAAATCGATGTGACGCATTGTATTCTCTGTTGTGGCCCCATGATGGGGACCGGCATGCCAGGTGTTATGCTTCATGTGATAAGTCCACCAAATTCCAATATAGCGCATAGGTTGTATCCAGGAAGTATCGGTTATACGACAAGGTTCATTAAGATTTAACATGAGACGGGAAAGAAGCAAATCACCGGCAGATTCAGCCACTATCATTGTACGCCAAGGAGATACACGGGTATCGGTAACACGTACTTTCTCACCTGTACTCCAAGGTGTAAGAGCCGCACGTAATGTAACCGTTTTATTATCTTCAACTTGTTCAACCGGCTTCAAGTTCATGGCAGCATAATCTGTAAGATTTGCTTCATGAATAGCCAAATAAAGGCTATCTGTTGTCTCAATCGTCACCGGAGTGCTTACCCATCCCATCTTACTAAGAGTTTTTTTCTCAAATAAGGCCTCGTAAAAACGAACTCCTTTCACTGGAATACTCCAAGCATCATAATCTGCAGGAAAAACGAATTCAGTCACTTCGTCATCAATAAGAAACTCTTGTAGCTGTTGCTGGCGCGGGAACTCATACCGGAATCCCATCCCATCATCAAAAAGACGAAAAATAATATTCAGTTCCCGCTCCAACGATGTTTCTTCCTTGAGGCATACCCTCAATTCATTATAATGATTTACAATTTCAGCCTCTTCCCCCCATACTGGTTGCCACACATCATTATGCGAATCATGCTTAACCTCTTTTAGAACGAAACCAGTCAAAAGATCTGGCGCATCCTTCAAAACCAATCCCAGACGTGAAGGAAGTAAAATATTCTTCCCCGCATGTCTTAAACAATATCGGGGAGCACCTTCTTCATCAAGTGTAAACTCTAAAGAAAGTTTTCCATTTGGAGAGGTCAACTTGATATGTTCCTGCTGGCATGAAATCATCCATAGGCCTAAACATAAAGCAAGTATAATCTGTAGCGTTTTTTTTAGTTTCATAGTCATTACCGAATTTAATTTTATATATCCAATTCTTATTTTATAAGTCTACTGACAAACAGTCCCTTTCCTTCCTCAGCCGGAATAACACAGAAGTTTACGAAACCACAGACAGACTCCGGTTCAAGCAACGTGGCAACCAAATTTCCTAAAGGTTGTGCCAAAGGTACCAACCAACTACCTATTGGAAGTTCTACATTATCTTCATAGACATCCGTTTCTACATTTACCGGATGAATCCCCTCCCATTCCTTCTCTGCACGATACAGACGGGTTACTTTGTAACGCTCAACTTTTGCTTTTTGTACACGGGTAACTTGCTCAATGTGTACACCCAACGCTCGAAGCTTACATACTGCTTCTGTACAGAGAGCATCGAGCAGATAAGCCTTAGGGCGAGTACGCACCAATTGAGGTGTTACTTGCATGGCATCAAGGGTTGGCAGTTCAGTCTTAAACAGTTCATTGGCCTTATAATCGATAAAAGAGACTACATGACGTACAGTATCCGAAGTGAAAGTAACATATATCGGTTCAGTAGCTTTCAAGGTGCGCTTCCTGGCTTGTTCTATCTTACGTTTAATTGAAGCACGATGTTGCGCAGCAGTAACCAACGTTTGCCGTGCCACCAAGAAACCGCACTCACTACGACGTGCAAAACACTCCGGTCCCAATCCAATACCTCTTATTTCGACAAAAAGCGATACAGCCCCCGTCAATGCTTGAAAAGTAGAACTGGACTGCGGACTTTTGGCACCTTTTACAAGAACAAGGGAACCATCTGCCACACGGGGAGTGAAGTAGAAACCGGAAGTATAACCGGCACTATTTAAAACGACCTCTGCCTCACGACGAAAAAGTTCTTCAGACAGCACACGTAAAGCTAAAGGCGCATTAAGATGTCCGGTAGGTAAAAAAAGTACATCAGCAGCATTTGCTGTCGGCACTCCACGTAATAAGTTAAACTCACGACGTAAAGGTGTATATTCATGAATATCAAGAGCTACGTCCGGATTCCATTGCTGGTAGGACTGCTTCAACAGCAAAGTGACAGCATCCTCTAATTTGCTCTGATCGCGATTCAAATCGTAGCCATCGGCTGAACGACGTTGCTGAATGGCATAACCATCAACATTGGCTATAGGAACCAAAGCCACAGCTATATGATTCAGCAATTCACGTCCTTCTTTTTCACAAAGTAAGTAACGGACAAGCATGCATACAGCCTCAGCACCTGCCGGCTCGTTACCATGCAGTGCCGCTTGAATCCATACCCTTACCTTCTTCTTGTCGGGAGTACCCAAATAAAGTACCGGAATGGTACGTCCTTGTTTGGTTACACCAATATTCTCCATATATGCCAAACCCGGAGAACGTACAACCAATTGTTGTAAATAGTCCTTTATCTCATCAACCGATGCCAATCCGCTACCGTAAGGTTTACTTAGAGTAGGTGTCTCACGGTCAAATTTGGGGTCAGGATAGAAACTTGCAGTTACTCCGGCAGGTTGCTTCGACTGATTTCTATTCCATAACACAAGATTAGCTAATACCACTTCTTGTGCTATCCTCTGTAAATAAAGAGCTGTTTCAGACGGTAGACCTGCATAATAATCGCTGCTAAAAGGCTCACCAAAAAAAATTGCATAAAAGACACAAGCCGCCAGATAACTGCCTGCAGGACTAGGGTGGCTGCCATCAGAATTATACAACTGCAAACTTGGACACTCTCTACGTACACGTCTCCATGCCTCACCCACAGGAGCACAATAAGCATCAAGGACATCAGCCATTTCCAAATAGTTTTCCGTAAGTTGCTGCTGCATTCCTTCATAAGTATCATTATTACGCCCCCATGTCATATAACAGACACTTTTTCCTTTTGGGGCATAAAGACGGCGTAAACTATCTAACTGCGCCGCAGGATGGAATACATTCTTCTTTACCCATTCCTTTTCACGACTAGGTGCCTTGCTCTGTTCCTGCATCACCATATAATCCCATCCTCCTTCACGAATCGCCTCTAATGTTTGCGTATTGGCTGCATGCTGTCTCAAGTACCAACCAGGGTTAGCAACCTGGCGCACTGATATTTTTTTTCCACATGAGGATGCTAACGATTGGACTTGCCATGGCAAACGATTAAAAAAAGTATAGCTGTTACCTATAAAAAGTACCCGTAAAGAATCTGTCGTCAATAATGGCACAGCTTGTTTCCCCATAGGGACAGCCTCATGCCCGATGCCGCACTCTTCTATCTTGCGCCAATGGCATTCCCAACCACGGGATGCAGCCAACTGGTGAATATAAAGCCAGAAACTACGCCCACGCTCCATACGGTTTCGTCCTTGTCGTTCAGCTTCAGGAGTCTTGCGTAGAAAAGACTCACGTATCGTATCTCCCAAAGCCAGCTGTAGTATGATAGGTTTTGACAAGTATTTTTTTATCTGTTCAGATGAAATATAGGGGATACCAGCCGTACCATAAGGATATGTCTGGGCCAAATCAGGAAAAGTATACCAACCGGGAGAACTTATAATAGCTTTTTCCACATAAGGACTATCGTGAAAAAGCATGAAACGCTGTACGAATTGCCCACCAGCAGAATGACCATAAATCATATATCCTTTGCGCATGCTTCCCGTAAATTGACGCACATATTCAAATAGTTTATCAACCAACACTGGTGTAATTTTTTCGGGAGCATTAGCTACTGTATGGGCAGCATTCATCACCCCCACCTCCTGATAGTCTGCCAAAGGATAAGATTTCAAATCAAAGTGAGGTATAAAAAGCATAAAACCCTTTCTCTCCGCTTCTTCTTTCCAACCGTCCAAAAGATAACGATAGCCGCGGTCTCCTCCTTCAAAGACAAATACAATAGGCATTTGTTTAATATCCCCCTGGGAAGGTATATAATAATGTACATCTACCGGGCGATCGGCAAAAGGAGGGTATTGACTATAAGTGAAGAAATGTTCACCTCTTGGCCTTTCCAAAGTCTGTTTCGCTATTGCAGATAAACAAATACAGAGGAATCCAATATAAAATATAATCAGCTTCTTCATAATTCGTACCTTCCCTTCTTTACTATTGTACCATCTTGCATTACAAATTTACCACGGGCAATGACATCTGTAAGCTGCAAATCTTCCGCCAAAAAACACAAGTCTGCATCTGCTCCTTGTGCCACAATACCTTTAGCTCGTAATTTCAGATTACGAGCCGGATTGGATGTTATCAATGTAATCGCCTGTTCCAATGGTACCCCCTCCTCATTGACTAATGCAACTACCTCCTTGAAATTTAAATTCAAAGGAGCAGGACGATAAGTTATTTCTCCAGTTTCAGGATTCACTCTGCGTACGCCACCATGGCCATCACTAGAAAAAGTAATGCGATCAAGGGGGACACCAGCTCGCAATGCACGTATCACACAACGATGGGGAGTATCAAACTTTGAGCCACCAGTCGAAAAATCAATCATTCCACCTAATTTACCAAATTCTACAGCCTGCATAAAAAGAGCTTCAGTACGTATCAGATGAGTAGGAGACAGATAAGATATCAGTGTAGGATAGTGACGAGCAATATTGAGTAAGGGCTCAATACCTTCCGGAAGTGCTCCCAAATGAATGTGGAGAATTCCTCCTTTACCAGATGTAAATCCCCCTAAACGTACCTGATGTATAATACGTAATATCTCTTGCTCTGTCGGAAACGGACTACGGTCATCACTCATCGCCAGCTTACAGCCAATAACTTTATCTATGAAGATAAGATCGTCAGCCACACTATTCATCAATGTTTTGGTAGGCAATCCGTAATAACTTGTCAGCATATAAGCCGACAATCCGTCATCGTCAATAGCTTTGGCCTTGGCATAAAGCGTAGTAAGTTCTTTGGCAAATCCATCAGTACCAAGCATACCCAATACAGTAGTAGTACCACATGCCACCAGTTCGCTCATAGTCACCTCGGGGACTAATGAGGCATAACCTTGTTGCCCTCCTCCACCAGTAATATGTACATGCTGATCTATAAATCCCGGAGTAACAATTTTACCTTGCACGTCAATAGTATGGCAAAATGATTCATTCAGTTCAATTGTCTTTGAAATATGCGCAATCTTTTCTCCGCATAGCAAAATGTCTGTTTTACCAAGATAGGCAGGAGCATATAAATTTGCATTCTTTATCAATGTAAACATAGCTGTCGATTAATTTTAGAAAGTGATAAGATGATAAAGTATCAAGAAAACAATTCCTCCTATTAAAGGAAATGTATTACGCCTTGCCAACTCCACTGATGACACACCGGCTACCCCGGCAATGGCAACAATGACTCCGGCAATAGGAGATGCGGCACGTCCCATGCTTGCCGCCAACTGCAAAGGAAGTATCAATGAAAAAACCGGCAAACCAAGCTGAGTGGCTATACCCGGCAATAAAGGACCAAATGAAAAAAAGGCTGCATTGCCACTTCCCATCAGCATGGCAGCTCCAAAAATAATGAGAGTAAAGATTGCGGCAATAGCTAATCCCGAAAGTCCGATATGAGAGGAATAACCCACCAATGAATCAATAAATCCCAAACCAATCAGTCCTTTAGAGAAAACTTCTGAAGCTACAATCAATGTTACAACTGAAGTAAACACATTTCCCATGCCTTTCCAAAAACTTGCAAAAACGTTAAAAGTAGTACGCACACTACGAGTATGAAACAACACAAATACCAATGATAAGAACAGAGAAAAAAGCATAGCAGTAGTGGTACCCAATGTTACAGTAGGCTGAAACAGTCCCACAAAAGGTGAAAAGAAAATGAGAAGAGCCAAAGGTAATACCGGGAGTAGCGCAAAAGCCAATGGAACATCCGGTTTTTCTACTAATGAGGTTGCAGTCACATTTGACACCTGCAATATGCCATCCTGCTGTTTCTTTGCATCTTTTTTATCAAAATAACGGTTATTGAAATAGAAGAGTACCATTACAACCAAGGAAGTAGGAATTACTAAAGGAAGTTGATGAGTGATGAAATATTCCACATTGGATTGTCCTATCAATTCGGCAGCCATAGCAGTATTTGCCGACCCCGGTCCCTGATCAAATAGAGTAGCAGCGGCAATGACTGACAATGCTGTAAGTTGGCTTACTCCCAAACTAATTAAAACAGGATAAACCGAAGCCACAAACAACAATCCTAATCCGGCAGCTGAAGGAGTAGTAATAAAAAGTAATTGTCCAATAGGAATAACTATAGTAGCCGCCAAATAAGGATAACGTCGAAAAAGACCTAATGGCTTCATGGAAATATAGACCAATGCATTAGTAGCCTTTATGTTATTCATGAAAGCTACATAACCGCCAATTGTCATTATCATAAACCCTGCACGCGCCAAATTAGAAAGAAAAACTTCCTCTATCATCCTTACCAAATCAAACACCACCATTCCCGTAGCTTCACTAGGTACTACCGAATGCACTTGCATGAAAAAAGCAGCTGTAAGCATTAATAAACCGGAAAGCATCAAAAGACCTTGAGGATTGAGCTTACGATAAAGACCTACCGCTGTAATCCCTACCATAAGAAGACTAAAAATGAAAGCCAATTCGGACATGATGTATCAAGATATTAAGTTTTTGTTTTCTTTTGAATATATGAATCTAAATCAGATATAAACACCGATATATACAAAGCCGTTTATATGCGGTATTTATATCTGACTATTATCTATCAATACCCCGGATTATTTTCCAAAGGATTACCAGTATTGGCATCAATGAATGATTGCGGCAGCGGGAAAAGGACAGGAGTTTCATATTCATCCATACCACGTCCTGCAATACCAGCTATCTCATTGAGTTCACGCATGCGACGTTTGAAATAGTTATTGGTATCACGTTCGTCACCACCATTTTCTTGGCAAACACGTACCAATGTATGACGACGTTCTTCCTCCGTAAGCAGTTCACGGCTGCGTTCATCAAGAATGAAATCCATACCACCGATTCTAAGATCATCTTCAGTAATACTTACAGCATTGGAACGATTACGTACTTTATTTATCCATTTAATGGCCTCGCCTACTTGATTACTCTTGTAAAGAGCCTCTGCATAAAGTAAATATGTATCTGCCAAACGTAAATAAACAATGTCCGCATAGTGTCCATCATTAGCTGCATTAGCCAAAATAGGTGGAGTATAATCCCATTTACGAGTAGTAGGCCAATCATATTTTTTAATGGAAGTAGAAGTTAGCATGGCTGCATTAACCGTAGTATCAATAAGTGCAGTACCACCTAAATCAAATACCTTGGTTACATTGCCGGCAGCATCTACATCATTAATACTCCATACGATAGCATTGGCAGATACACGGTCATCTTGTTCTCCCATTCCTTTATAATTGTACAAACGAAGTGCTCCTCTGGAAGGAACTACACGTCCGGCTCCCTTACCACCATTAGCTTGCCAAAAGACTTGTGCAAATGAACCTTCACCACCGTTATTGATATAGTCCGGATTATGCTGGTTTGTCTTTTTACAATCGCCATCATTAGCATAATAGTTCTTATAAGTTGTAGTCATATAGACATTTGCAGTACCATAGGCACTATTCTCCTCTTCTGTGTTAATGAAAGCCAGTAACACCTCCGTATTTCCATCAGCATACATAGGAGTATAAAATACGTCAATAAAAGGACATCCATCATTGGAAGCATTACTACCAAAGCGTTGATTTATAAGGGAATATTCTCCACTTTCCACTAATGGTTTCAGTACTGAAACTGCTTTTTCAGCATTACCTTCTGCCAAATAAAGTTCACCCAAATAGTGACGTGCCACAGCACCAGAGACTTTACTATTATTAGAAGTACGCAAAGGAAGGTTATCGACTGCAAACTGGAAATCTTCTGCCATCACTTCGCGAATACTACTCAAGGAAGCACGGTCCCAATCATCACGATAATTCAATCCTGTAATTTCTTGTGTTGAAAGGGGCACTGCACCAAATGAATAGGTAAGGTGACGGTAAGCCCAAGCACGGAAAAAGCGAGCTTCGGCCAACACCTCATTTTTACGATTTTCAGCATCAGCACCACTTCCCCAGTTAATGCCATCATTGTCAGCTCTTGAGATAACCATATTGGCAGTGTTGATGATACGATATCCCCACTGGAAAATATTATTCCAAATAGCAAGATCAGTGTAAGTTATCTCTTTGGGATTGTAGAGGAACTTCATTTCCGCATGACTATTATTGGCCCATGAATTATCTACCCCTCCACCCCAGGCAGAATGCAGACAGAGCGCAATACTTCCTCCCATTGCATCAGCACGGCGATACTCTGCACGCATAAGACCATAAAGAGGCGTTATCATCGATTTAAATCCATTGTAATCTACAAGTAAATTTTCAGGATAAAGTGCATCACGAGGATCTTCCTTAAGAAACTTATCCTCATTACAGCCGCCCATAGTGAGCAATAATACTGTAAACACTAAGACATTGAAATATGTTATTTTTTTCATATGTGCAATTTCATTTTAGCTTTTTATGATATATTACTCTCATCAAATATCTAACTTTAGTCCAAAAGTGAACGAACGTACTGGAGGAGCAGCCAATTGATCATTGAGAAATTCCGGATCCATACCTGTCCAGCCAGTTATTGTAGCCAAATTCTTAATGTTCATGTAAAGATTGAGCCGTTTGATGAAAGTACGACGCAACCATTGTTGTGGGAAATTATAACCCAATGTAACGTCGGAAATACGTAAGAAATCTGTCTTTTCATAGAAACTGGCTCCCTCTGGATTCACATCACTATTCAAACTATTTTTCGGATAGCTATTCGTAGGATTCTCTGGAGTCCAAAAATCCACCAAAAAGCGGTTCTGGCGATATGAATTATGGCTTGTATCATACAAGGCATTCAGATGGGTTTGTCCTAACTGAGCCGTTAAGAACACACTCAGAGTGAAGTTTTTGTACTCAAAAGTGTTCATCAAACTCATATTTACTTTAGGAATAGCCGACCCTATAATAGTCTTATCAGCCGTTGTAATATCGTTACCATCTACATCAAGGTATTTCACATATCCAGGATACGAATTACGATAGTTAGGATCTTGCTGCCCTGTCGGGTTAGACGGATCAGCAATCTGCCATACACCGATAATTTTATAATCATAGTTCACATTGATAGGTTCACCAATAAACCACTTGGAAGCCACATCATCAACCGGCTTTCCATTAGCATCATACAAACCAACATCTACAATCTCCGAACGATAGTGTGAGAGGTTGAAAGAGGTGCTCCAGCTAAAACTCTTATGTGTAATGTTATTAGAAGTTATCTGGAATTCAAAACCACGATTACGGGTCTGTCCACGATTCTCAGTAATAGAGCCAGTACCATTAATGGTAGGAATAGAACGGGAAAGCAGCAAATCTTTGGTTTTAGACCAATAAATATCAAATGAACTCTGAATACGTCCATTCCAAAGTGCAATATCAAAGCCAGTATTAATAGATGTAGTAGTTTCCCAACCTAAACCGGGCGAAGCTAACTTCGACGGATAGAAACCAAACTGTGCAGTATGATCATCATTCAGATAATTGTAAGTTGAAAGATTAGGTAGTGTACTATAAGCACTGATAGCCTCATTGCCATTTTTACCCCATGACAAGCGATATTTCAGATTGCTAATGGTTTCACTTATAGGCTTGTCTTTAAAAAAAGATTCATTGGAAATATTCCATCCAATAGCGGCTGAAGGAAAAACGCCGAATTTAGAACTTTCACCAAAAGCGGAGTAACCATCACGACGAGCAGTAAGAGTCAACAAGTAACGATCATCATAAGTATAATTCAAACGCCCCATTTGTGAAATATGATTTTCTTTATAATAATTGGAATTACCAGACATTGTGGCAGCTTTAGAAATCTGGTAATAATACATCACATCATTGGGAAAATTCTTACCTTCCATTGTATTCTGTTCATATTCCTTGCTTTGAACAGAATATAATCCTGTGAAAAATATACGATGTTTGCCAAATTCACGTTGATAAGAAATAATATTCTCCAAAATCCATTCTTCTGAATGCCAGTCATCAGTATTCAATACGCCATTAGCACTAGCTCCTTCGTAGGTATCCAAACCTTGATAATTCTTATAGGAGCTGTTTTGGTAAGTGAAGCCTGTATTCAATTTATAGCTCAGCCCTTTAATAAAGGGAAACTTTACCTCAAGCACATTATTAGTGATAACCTTTGCACGAATATCTTTTGCCTTATTATTAAGAGATCCCAACGGATTAATGCTGAAAGCTGAAGAGGAGTCCTCAGTAGCAGAAAGTGTAAGTGAACCATCCTCGTTATAAGCACGTCCCAACGGAACTTGTTTTATAGCCCGCCAAAAAGAAGCACTGCTACCACTACGATCGTAGCGACCTAACTGTGTAGTAGTAGAAAATTTCAACCAACTATTAAACTCCTGATCAAGATTGAAACGTACATTATAACGCTTGAACTCATTGCCTACCGCAGTTCCTTTCACATCCGTATAGTTCAATGAAATGAAATAGCTGGTTTTGTTAGCTCCACCACGGAAAGAAAGGTTATGCTGTTGTTTTATACCGGTCTGTGTTGCCAACTTCATCCAATCAGTACTCTGACCGGCAGCATACATAGCTAATTCAGTAGGAGTAAAGTTATCTAACCAAGGTTCAGGATTCTCTTCTGTAGGAGGAGTAGTATTGGTAGCCTTGAAAGCTTCAGATTTATACTTATAGAATTCTTTGCCATTCATCATACGAGGTAAATTGATAGGCTGGTCAATAGTAACATAAGTATCGTATGATACCGTCAATCTGTCTTTCTTACCGCGCTTAGAAGTAATAAGGATTACACCGTTAGAACCGCGAGCACCATAAATGGCTGCTGAAGAGGCATCCTTCAATACTTCTATACTCTCTACATCATTGGGATTGATTTCCGACCATGGACCATCAAAAGGTATTCCATCAAGAATAACAAGAGGTTTATTATCGGCCGTAATGGAGTTGTTACCACGAATACGTGTAGTAGTGGACGAACCTTCAGCATTACTACCCGTCACACTAATATTCAATCCTGGAACTGCTCCTTGCAAAGATTGAATCAAATTAGCTTGTGGGCGACTTTCAAGTACATCCGAGTTAACTGAAGCAACCGAACCTGTAAGATCACTTTTGCGCTGTACACCATAACCTACTACTACCACCTCATCCAGTGCCTGGTTATCTTCTTTCAGTACAATCTTTAACGATGATGCGTCTTTCACCTGCAATGTCTTGGATATATACCCAATGAAACTTATCTCCATTACCGCCCCCTTAGTCACTGAAGCGAGTTTAAAGTTTCCTTCTACATCGGTAATGGTGCCCGTACCCGTACCTTGTATCACTACATTGGCACCGATTATCGGTTCTCCTTGTTCATCTGTCACATTTCCGTTAATATTCCATGTCTGTGCATGAAGTGAGCTTGAAAGTGACAGCATCCACATAAGACAGACAAGCAAAATACCACTTGCGTCTCTCGATTTTTGTCTGGTTTTCATAAATTACATTTTTAAGTTAATAGGAACTTGTGTGTAAAAAATCTCGAGAGCAAAATTAGACAATGTAACAACCGATTATATTCACTGGTAGAGGATTTGGTAAATTCACAAAGTTATATATTACTGATTATCTTTCAATTACAGACAGACTCAATAGATTTTCAGTAGTGATTTAAATTAAATCGGTAATCAAAAACATGTATATAGATAATTGCCATTCGATAGTATTAAGCTATTGAATGGCAATTATCTATATACATGTGGGTAAAAAATGAGAGAAACGCTCAGTCTTCAAATTACTTTTTACAAACCTCTTTCACAGCTCGAAGAAATTCCTCCTTACTGAGCGAAGATTTATTTAAAGTTATAGAACGATTATTATATACGGTTTGCAGTGAACAGTGCAAAAATTCTGCAATCTTCTCACTATCCGTTACCCCCATTCGTATCAAAGCATGAATACGAAGTTCTGTATTAAGCCGCCCAGACTTCACTTCAATATGTTCTTCGGGACGTAGTAAACTATTGAAGTGCTCTACAAAATCAGGGTATAAATGTAGAATAATGGAATCAAATTTCTCATAAAAATCCTTCATTTCATCGCTCATGGTAGAAGTAGAACTAATCATCTTCTTTAAATCTTCAAGTTGCCCAGCCTTTAATTTACGGTTTAACTTTTTACGATACTCCTCCATACGGCAAATATAGGATGAACAAAGTTTGAATACCTGACCAATATACTCCTCCTTAATATAATTTGTGTCACGTAGAACCAAATTGAGCTTTTGCAGTTCACTATTAAGACTCTTCAATCTACCATTGGCCACATGTAGCTCAACCAAAGCTTTCCTACGTCTTCTTGTTTGCCTTCTCAAAAAGAAAAGAGCTATCAGCAATACAATAGTGAGAAAACTAATAAATAAAAGGAATAGCTTTAGCTGCTTCTGTTGCATATGATCACGTTCAATGTAGCTTTGATGTATCCTTCTCTGCAACTTCTGCTGATGAAGCAGTCGTACACGGCTCTTAAAAGTTATACCGATATCAGAACAATAAGTACTATAACGATAGGCTCGGTCCAACTGACCTTGTTCATATAAATAGGAAGCCAATGCATACAACGAACCAATATCACGATTCACAGCATATACATCAGCAATACCTGAGAGAATCATATTTTCCAGCCACTTGGTATGGTTGTGTTCTTTTTCATAAAGTAGAGCCAAGTTATAAGCTAAAATAGAATAATTACGACTATTAGGTAGAAGACGTTGTTTTTCCTTTTCCAACTCATCCCTAATGGCAATACGTTGTGCACCGGGAACATCTTGATATTTCCACACACGGCTATAAAGGTAGCGTGGCTCGTCAGGAGTGGCCGTCTGCAATACTGAATCTGAATATAACGCATAAAGTTGACCATAATGCTCATGTAATGCATCATCACCTAATGAATAGAGTTGCAACCGCGAGCAGAGAGTACGCATCTGACCATAATAACGCGAACGTAAGTAGCGAGGCATACTGGAAGAACAGAGTGAATGCATTACTTCAGAGGCTTGACTAAGCAAGCCATTAGCCGTATAAACAAAACCAATACCTAATAAAGATTCAATCTCACGATTCTTATCATGATATTGTCGTGCTAAATCAAGGCTTTGTGTAGTATACTTCATAGCCGAATCTGCATCATACACGCGATATTCTTGATAAATAGCCTGATTAAGTTCATACTGTTTCTCAAATGCCTTAGATTGTCTTAGTGAATGCTTCAACGCCTCTATTCGCTCCTCTTTCTGCAAAATAAGTTTATCAGAATTATCTATCAGACTATCTAATTGAGTAAACAATGCCTCATTTGCCTTAGCAGCACTATCTGAGATATGCTGCTTGCATCCAGCACAAAAAAACAAATATAGTAAGAAGAATAGGTTTAAACAAAAATGGTTTTTCATATTTCTATACTCGTTGGTAGAATTCATTTATTAAATAAATGAATTAAAAAAGTTACATACATCTTTGATTTTTAATATCAAAGTTCTAATTACAATCAATTCTACACACAACTTGTATGCAATATTCGCAAGAATTCTCGACATCTGCAAACAATTAACTAGTAATTTGGCTGCTTAACATAGAAATAACCAAATACGAAACACAAAAGCATCCACTCTTCTATTATACTTATATTGTTACTCTTAAATGCTTAACATTAATGATTATTGGGAGAATAAGAGCAATCGCTCTTAGCACAATACCATTCTATTCCAAAACATTTGTAACATTTCTGTAACATGTATGACATTTCCCTGCAACACCAAACTCTTTCCTTTGCAGCCGGAAATAAAATACATGTCTATGGAAACAATTTATCTGGGTATCGTCATCTTTCTGTTCGTACTCGCGATTTTCGACCTCGTGGTAGGTGTCAGTAATGATGCGGTCAATTTTCTTCAGTCGGCTGTCGGAGCAAAGGCAGCATCTTTCAAAACCATACTGTTCATTGCAGGCATTGGCGTCTTCATCGGTGCGGCACTCAGCAATGGCATGATGGACATTGCACGACACGGCATCTATCAACCGGAGCACTTCTACTTTGCCGAAATCATGTGCATTCTGCTTGCCGTCATGTTGACGGACGTCGTGCTATTAGATGTCTTCAACACTATGGGAATGCCTACCTCCACCACTGTATCCATGGTGTTCGAACTGTTGGGAGGTACGTTCGCACTGGCGCTCATCAAGGTCTATAACAGCGATACATTGGGACTGGGCGACCTCATCAATACAGACAAGGCACTGTCTGTCATCATGGCCATTTTTGTATCCGTAGCCATTGCCTTCTTTTTCGGTATGCTGGTACAGTGGCTGGCACGTATCGTGTTCACCTTCAACTACAAGAAAAACATGAAATACAGCATCGCGCTGTTCGGTGGTATAGCTGCCACCAGCATCATCTACTTCATGCTGATAAAGGGGCTGAAAGACAGCTCATTCATGACCCCTGAAAACAAGCAATGGATACACGACAATACCGCATTGCTGATAACCGGTTTCTTTGTATTCTTCACCATACTGATGCAGATACTGCATTGGTGCAAGATAAATGTCTTCAAAGTAGTGGTTCTGATGGGTACTTTCGCCCTCGCTCTTGCCTTTGCCGGCAATGACTTGGTGAACTTTATCGGTGTCCCCCTCGCAGGATATTCCTCATTTATTGACTATACAGCCAATGGTACGGCCGCCGGCCCCGACGGATTCCTGATGTCCTCACTCCTCGGTGCAGCCAAAACCCCGTGGTATTTCCTTATCGGTGCAGGCGCCATTATGGTTTATGCACTCTGCACATCCAAGAAAGCCCACAACGTTATCAAGACTTCCGTGGACCTTGCCCGCCAGGATGACGGTGAAGAGAACTTCGGAAGTACCCCGATAGCCCGTACGCTGGTACGCTTCAGCATGACTCTGGCTAACGGAATATCCAAAACGATGCCTGAAAGCAGCAAGCGGTGGATGAACACACGCTTCCAGAAGGATGAAGCCATCATAGCCGACGGCGCCGCTTTTGACTTGGTTCGCGCCTCCGTCAATCTCGTATTGGCTGGTCTGCTCATCGCCTTGGGAACTTCCTTGAAACTTCCCCTTTCCACCACTTACGTCACCTTTATGGTAGCCATGGGTACATCGCTTGCCGACCGTGCCTGGGGACGTGATTCGGCGGTATTCCGCATTACGGGTGTGCTCAGCGTTATCGGCGGTTGGTTCATCACTGCCGGAGCAGCGTTCACCATCTGTTTCTTCGTAGCACTGATTATCCATTTCGGCGGTACGGTTGCCATCCTGGCACTGATTGGTCTGGCAGTCTTCATGCTGATTCGTAGCCAAGTGATGTACAAAAAGCGCAAGGAGAAAGAAAAAGGCAACGAGACCCTGAAACAGTTGATGAAGAGTACGGACAACAATGAAGTCATCGAATTGCTCCGCAAGCATACCCGTGAAGAACTGGTGAAGATTATGGAATTCACAGAAGAGAATTTTGAACGTACCGTCACTTCCTTCCTACACGAGAATCTACGCGGACTGCGTCGTGCCATGGGCTCAGTAAAATTCGAAAAACAACTCATCAAGCAGATGAAGCGTACCGGAACACTTGCCATGTGCCGTCTCGACAACAATACCGTACTGGAAAAAGGACTCTATTACTATCAAGGCAACGACTTTGCCAGCGAACTGGTGTACAGCGTAGGCCGTCTTTGCGAACCTTGCTTAGAGCACATAGACAATAACTTCAATCCGCTGGATGCCATTCAGAAAGGAGAATTTACAGACGTAGCCGAAGACATCTGCTATCTGTTACAAGTATGCCGCCACAAGCTGGAAACGAACAATTATGATGAACTGGAAACAGAGATTCGCAAAGCCAACGACCTCAACGGACAGTTGTCTCACCTGAAACGCGAAGAGCTGCAACGCATCCAAAGCCAGAGCGGCAGCATCAAAGTCAGCATGGTATACCTGACTATGATACAAGAAGCCCAGAACGTAGTGACCTACACCATCAACCTGATGAAAGTAAGCCGCAAGTTCCAAGTAGAAAAAGAAGAGTTATAAGTTATAAGTTATGAGTTATAACGCATGGTACATAACATGCAACTTATAACTCATAACTCCTTAAGCCCCATCTTCTCCGCCCGTTGCAACATAAATGCACGGGCGGCTTCGTATTCATTGGGAATGATGCCGTCCAAAATGGCATCCTTAATGGCACTCTTCAAGGCACCTACCTGCTGGCAAGGAGAAAGGCCGAAAGTCTTCATGATTTCTTCACCACTGACCGGAGGCTGGAAATTACGGATACGGTCGCGTTCCTCCAAATCCTTCAGCTTCTGGCGTACCAACTGAAAATTATTAAGGAAGCGTTTCTTACGCTCCATATTCTTGGAAGTAATGTCGGCTTCGCACAGTGTCATCAGGTCGTCTATATCATCACCTGCCTCAAACAAGAGACGACGCACTGCCGAGTCGGTCACTACATCATCCGCTATCACAATGGGACGCATGTGCAGGCTCACCATTTTCTGCACATATTTCATCTTCTCATTCATAGGGAGCTTCATCTTGCGGAAAATATCGGGTATCATCTTCTCGCCAATGAAATTATGGTTATGGAACGTCCAGCCCGCACGGGGTTCCCAACGCTTGGTGGCAGGCTTGGCTATATCATGCAGAAGAGCTGCCCAGCGTAGCCAAAGGTTGTCGGTCTTCTTGCTGATGTTGTCGAGTACTTCGAGCGTATGGTAGAAATTGTCCTTATGGGCGCGTCCATTGCGCGTCTCCACGCCTTGCAGCCTAACAAGTTCCGGGAATATCAGTTCCAGCAGACCACAGCGGTCCAGCTCAATGAATCCCTTAGACGGAATAGGTGACAAGATGATTTTGTTCAGTTCGTCTGCAATGCGTTCTTTGGAGATGATGGAGATGCGTTCGCGATTACGCTCCAGAGAATCGAATGTCTCATCGTCAATATAGAATCCCAGCTGGGTGGCAAAACGGACACAGCGCATCATGCGCAAAGGGTCATCACTGAAAGTTATATCAGGGTCGAGGGGAGTCCGGATGGTCTTTTCCTTCAAGTCTCCAATACCGCCAAAGGGGTCGACCAACTCGCCATAACGCACCCGGTTCAGGCAAACAGCCAGTGCATTGATGGTAAAATCACGGCGGTTCTGGT
>ERZ779798.254-NODE-254-length-17389-cov-5.1504_pt1 | contig 17389 bp, 10 predicted proteins | sample MGYA00433090_ERZ779798 | MGnify/ENA primary metagenome ERZ779798 (study PRJEB29588, sample SAMEA2151468) | human gut metagenome | biome: human gut; feature: human-associated habitat; material: faeces | place: Denmark | collected 2008/2010 ...
CTCGCGGATCAGGATCTCGAGCAGCTTGCGGGCGCGGGCCAGCAGGCCGGGGGCCTCCAGCAGCGACTGGCGGTCTTCGTCCGAAAGCTCGAGGTTCGAACAGATGAAGTTGATGATTCCCCGCTTGGAGTCGATATTCTTGATGGCGAACGCCGCCTCCTTGGGCATGTCCGGCGAAATAGCGATGATACCCAGCGCAATGTCGCGGATCGAATCCACGAGAGCCTCGAACTCCAGGCTCTTTACATCGGGAGAAGAGTCGCGCAACGGCGTCACGCTGGCCTGGAAATAAGGTTCCGTGGAGACATACTCCTTCACCTCGATTTTCTCCAGTCCGTTTAGAATCACCGTCAGGTTGCCGTTGGGCATCTCCAGAATCTTGATAATACGAGCCGCAGTGCCGACCTTGTACATATCGTCCGGCGCCGGATCTTCGACTTCGCTTTCGCGTTGCAGCACGGCCCCCAGCAATCCGTTGCGCTCGTTCACTTCGCGCACCAGCCGGATGCTCTTCTCTCGGCCGACCGTAATCGGCGTGATCGCTCCGGGAAACAGCACCGAACTGCGCAAGGTCAATATCGGCAATATTTCGGGCACGTTGACCTCTTCCAACACCTCGTCCCCGCCCGTTACGATGGGAATGACGTGATGGCGTCCGTCCAGGACATCGGGCAGTGCCTTCAGATCGTCCATGTCGATATTCTTTATTTTATCCTTCTTACTCATATTCTTTTTATTATGTGGCTAAAAATCGAAGTGTTTTCCGTATCGTCGGATAAATTCTCCCTTCGGAAACTCCCGACCCCGACCGCTTTCCCCTCGCTCCTCCTTTCCTTGACCGGGAAAGTTTTGAGTACGAAAAACATCTACTTTTTTTAAAAAATTACAGATTTTGCAAAGATAACGATTTTCCTCCTAATTTTATTTCATATTAGCAGAATGTTCATAACTTTGCAAATCCTGTACAAATTATTATAAATACCGCATACAATATCATGCAAATCGCCGACAAATACTCCCCGCAGGAGATCGAATCCAAATGGTACGACTACTGGATGGAGCACCGCCTTTTCCATTCCGAACCCGATGAACGGGAACCCTATACGATCGTCATCCCGCCACCCAACGTCACGGGTATGCTCCACATGGGACATATGCTCAACAACACGTTGCAGGACGTACTGGTGCGCCGCGCCCGCATGCAGGGCAAGAACGCCTGCTGGGTCCCGGGCACCGACCACGCCTCGATCGCCACGGAAGCCAAGGTGGTGGCCAAACTCAAGGCCGAGGGGATCGAGAAATCGTCGCTCTCGCGCGAAGAGTTCCTGCGTCATGCCTGGGACTGGAAAGAGAAATACGGCGGCGTGATCCTGCAACAGCTGCGCAAGCTGGGCGCCTCGTGCGACTGGGAGCGCACCTGCTTCACGATGGACGAAGCCCGTACCGAAAGCGTCCTGCGGGTCTTCTGCGACCTCTATGAAAAGGGGCTGATTTACCGGGGCGTACGCATGGTCAATTGGGACCCGTCGGCCCAGACCGCCCTTTCGGACGAAGAGGTAGTGTTCAAAGAGTCGCACGGCAAGCTCTACTACCTGCGCTACCGGGTCGAAGGCACCGACCGCACGATCATCGTCGCCACGACCCGGCCCGAAACGATCCTCGGCGATACGGCCCTCTGCGTCAATCCCGACGACGAACGCTACGCCTGGCTGCCCGAAGACGCCCGGGTCATCGTCCCGCTGGTGGGCCGGTCGGTGCCCGTGATCCGCGATACGTACGTGGACATCGCTTTCGGCACGGGTGCCCTGAAGGTTACTCCGGCGCACGACGTGAACGACTATATGCTCGGTGAAAAATACGGGCTCGAATCGATAGACATCTTCAACGACGACGGCACGATCAACGACAAGGTAGGGCTTTATGCCGGTATGGAGCGCTTCGCCCTGCGCAAACAGATCGAAAAGGATCTCGACGCGGCCGGCCTGTTGGAGAAAACCGAAGACTACACCAATAACGTGGGTTATTCCGAACGTACCGGCGTAGCGATCGAACCCAAGCTCTCGATGCAGTGGTTCCTCTCGATGGAGAAGCTCGCCGGACCGGCGACGCGGGCCGTTCTGGAGGACGAAATCAAGCTCGTTCCCGAAAAATACAAGAACACCTACCGTCACTGGATGGAGAATATCAAGGACTGGTGCATCTCGCGCCAGCTCTGGTGGGGCCAGCGCATTCCGGCCTGGTATCTGCCCCAAGGCGGCTACGTAGTGGCCCTCAACGCAGACGAGGCACTGGAGAAAGCCCGGGCCAAGAGCGGCGACGCCTCGCTGACGCTCGCCGATCTGCGGCAGGACGAGGACGTGCTCGACACCTGGTTCTCGTCGTGGCTGTGGCCCATCTCGGTATTCGACGGCATCCGCCGCCCGAATAACAAAGACATCGAATACTACTATCCGACCAACGATCTGGTAACCGGTCCCGACATCATCTTCTTCTGGGTGGCCCGCATGATCATGGCCGGTTACGAATACCGGGGTGAGAAGCCTTTCGGTCACGTCTATTTCACGGGGATCGTGCGCGATAAAATCGGCCGCAAGATGTCCAAACAGCTCGGCAACTCGCCCGATCCGCTCGACCTGATCGCCCAGTTCGGCGCCGACGGCATGCGCGTAGCGATGCTGTTGAGCTCCTCAGCGGGCAACGACGTAATGTTCGACGAGGCTCTCTGCGAACAGGGACGCAATTTCGGCAACAAAATCTGGAATGCCTACCGACTGGTCAACGGCTGGACGATCGACGACACCCTGGCACAAAGCGAAAACAACCGCCTGGCAATCGAATGGTTCCGTCAAGCGCTCGCCAAGACGCTGCGTCAGGTCGAATCGGACTTCGCCTCCTATCGTATCTCGGAAGCCTTCATGAATCTGTATAAACTCTTCTGGGACGACTTCAGCGGCTGGTACCTCGAAATGATCAAACCGGCCTACCAATGCCCGATCGACCGGCCGACACTGGAAGCCACGTGCGGTTTCTTCGACGACCTGCTGCGTCTGCTACACCCCTTCATGCCGTTCGTCACCGAAGAGATCTGGCAGGACCTGGCACCCCGCAAGGCAGGCGAGTCGATCATGGTCCAGCGCATGCCCGAAGCACGGGAGATAGACGAGGCGCTGCTGGGCCGGTTCGAACTGACGAAAGAGGTCGTAACGGCCGTCCGCAACGTCCGCAAGCAGAAAAACATTCCGCAGAAAGACCCCCTGACGCTCCGGGTGATCGCCGACGAGAACTACCCGGCGGAATACGCTCCCGTCCTGCAGAAAATGGGCAACCTCTCGCAGATCGAAACCACCCGGGAGAAAGATCCTTCGGCCGTCGGATTCCTCGTAAAGACCACGCAATACTTCGTACCGATGGAGGGCATGATCGACATCGAGGCCGAACGCAAAAAACTCGCAGGCGAACTGGAATACCTCGAAGGATTCCTCGCCAGCGTGCAAAAAAAGCTCTCGAACGAAAGATTCGTTTCGTCGGCTCCCGAGAAAGTCGTGGCCAACGAACGGACCAAACAGGCTGACGCCGAAGCCAAGATCGCCGCGCTTCGGGAACAACTGGCGGCCTTGAAATAACTCATCACGAAACATTCAACTCCTCTCTCCGGCTTACAACAGCAGAGAGAGGAGTTTATACCCGACTATGCCGGAAATCACCATCTATACCGACGGCTCGGCCCTGGGCAATCCCGGTCCGGGTGGTTACGGAGCGGTCCTGATATCGGGACGGTTCCGCAAGGAGGTGTCGCAGGGTTACCGCCTGACGACCAACAACCGCATGGAGCTGCTGGCCGTCTGCGTAGCCCTCGAAATGCTGAAATTCGAAGGCAGCGACGTGACGATCTACTCCGATTCGAAATACGTGGTCGATGCCGTGGAGAAACGCTGGGTATTCGGCTGGGAGAAGAAAGGGTTCGCCGGCAAGAAGAACCCCGATCTATGGTCCCGCTTCCTGCGCTCCTACCGCCGTCACAAGGTCCGTTTCGTCTGGGTCAAGGGTCATGCCGATACGGTCGAAAACAACCGCTGCGACCAACTGGCCGTAGCCGCAGCCAACGACAGGGCGCACCTGCTGGAAGATACCGGGTATGTTCCGGGCAGTGGAGAGTAAGCCATATAAAGAGAATAAAAAGCCCCGAAACACGACGAAATGTCCCGAGACTTTTTAAAAAACTATCCGGTCACACGGCCGCCCGAACTCGGGACGGCATTGCCCTACTCACCTCCTGCTCCTATCTCTACTTAACTTACTTCCGCACGTAAGCTCGCTCGATTTCGGCAATATAGACCTCGTGATAATCGTGCTGGGGATACCATTTCGTATCGCAACTGCGATCGACGAACCCTTCGGGCCGGATTCTTCCGACATAGAGCTTGCGGCATTGCAGGATCAGGCGTGCTTCGGCCGGCGCGGGCACTCCGTCGTCCGTACAGGCGACCGTCAGTCCGGCATTGCGGATCTTATCCTCCGTACGGCCGGTACGACTGCCGCAGTATTCGAGAGCCGCACGATATTCGGGCGAGAAAAACGAGAGGGTCGCCCTCTCCTCCCGATCGACGAACTCCCGCGTATAACGCTGCGGACGTATCACGAACTGCGCCACGGGGCGTCCCCAGATGAACCCGATCAAACCCCAACTGGCGGTCATCGTATTGCAACTTTCTCTGTTCCCGGCCGTGACGAGCATCCACTCCCGGCCGATGGCCCGGATAAAATTATCGGTAATTTCAGCCGGATCGATCTGTTTGAAATTTTCCATGGTCTATTGTTCCTTTTTATGACTCTATCCTGTTACAAAAATAACATTCTTTCCCCAAAATCGGACAACCGGATTGCATATCCTGATTAAATTGCTATATTTGCCCCTACTTTACTCCGAAACAATAACCGATCCGGAATTTATGTTCAAAACATACATGCGGCTGCTGGGATTCGTCAGCCCGATCTCCAAATACGCCGTCCCCTACTTCTTTTACGCGCTGCTGTACGCCCTGTTCAACACGCTCACCTACGCCATGATCCTCCCGATCATGAACACGCTGTTCGACGACAAGAACTCCTACGTTTTCCAACCCGTTTACGACTTTCCCATGCACGGGCTCTCGTTCTCGGACATCGACGCCTCGCAGATGTTGAGCTACGTCTATACGCAACTGTTCGGGACGAATTTCACGATGTCGAAAATGCTCCTCCTGCTCGCCTGCGGTACGATCGTAATGAACCTGTTGAGCAATTTCTTCCGCTACATGAGCGCCTGGACGGTCGAAAACATGCGTGTCAGGTCGCTGCAACGCATGCGCAACGATCTGTTCAACAAAATCATGGGGATGAACGCCGGATATTTCAGCGATCAGCGCAAGGGCGATCTCATGTCGCGCATCACACAGGACGTCATGGTGGTCCAGTACTGCATCACCAATACGCTGCAAGTCGCCTTCCGCGATCCGCTGCTTATTATCGGTTACGTGATCTACATGCTCCTCGTATCGTGGCAGTTGTCCCTGTTCGCCATCCTGTTCCTGCCCGTAGTGGCGCTCATCATCGGACGGATCGTCAAAAAACTGCGCCACCCGGCCCTCAAAGGGCAGGAACGCATGGGCGACATGGTAAGCGTGCTCGACGAATCGCTTTCGGGCATCAAGGTCATCAAAAGCTACAACGCCACCGACTATATCCGCCGCAAGTTCTCCGAGTTCAACGCCGAATTTTCGCGCCTGATGCTCTCGATGGCCCGCCGCCAGCAACTAGCCTCGCCGATGAGCGAATTCCTCGGCCTGACGGCCGTCGCGGTACTGATCGTCTTCGGCGGTTCGCTCGTCATGAACGGATCGCTTTCGGCCGGCGGATTCGTCGGCTTCATCGCCGTATTCTCGCAGATCACCCGCCCCGTGCGCTCGTTCATCGACCAGTTCGCCAACATCAATCAGGGTATCGCCGCAGGCGAGCGCATCTTCGACGTGCTCGATTCCGAACCGGAAATCCAGGACAAGCCCGACGCCAAGACGTTGGACGGCCTGCACGAGAAGATCGAATTCCGCAATGTACACTTCTCCTACGACGGCAGCCGGGAGGTGATCGACGGCATCTCGTTCGACATCCGGCGAGGAGAAACAGTGGCTCTGGTCGGTCCTTCGGGCGGCGGCAAATCGACCCTCAGCGAGCTGATCCCCCGCTTCTACGACACTACGGGCGGCGACATCCTGATCGACGGGGTTTCGATCCGCGACTACACGCAGGAGAGCCTGCGTGCCCACATGAGCATCGTTGCGCAAGATACCGTGCTGTTCAACGACACCATCGAAAACAACATCGCCATGGGACGCCGGGGAGCGACGCACGAAGAGATCGTCGCTGCGGCCAAAATCGCCAACGCCCACGACTTCATCATGGAGTGTCCGTCGGGCTACGACACCAACATCCGCGACCGGGGCGCCAAACTCTCGGGCGGTCAGCGCCAGCGCCTGAGCATCGCCCGAGCCGTACTCAAGAATCCCGAAATCCTGATCCTCGACGAAGCGACTTCGGCCCTCGACACCGAGAGCGAAAAACTTGTGCAGGACGCCCTTAACTCCCTGTTGCAAGGCCGCACATCGATCGTGATCGCCCACCGCCTCTCGACCATCCACAACGCCGACAAAATCATCGTCATCGAACGGGGTCGGATCGCGGAACAGGGCACACACTCGGAGTTGATGGCCAAAAACGGCATCTACGCCAAGTTGATCGAGATGCAGAGCTTCGACTAAAAGCCGATTCCCATGACCGAAAAGGAGAAAATGCAGGCCGGGGAGTGGTTTTCCCCAAATGACGAGGAACTCGTACGCGATCGTGCCAGGGCCCGCCACCTCACCCATCGGCTCAACGTCGCGCTCAAAGACAAGGACGCGACCTATCTGGCAACGCTCCGGGAACTCTGTCCGAGGGTCGAAGCCATGATCCGCGCCCCTTTCCACTGCGATTACGGATACAATATCTCCATCGGCAAAGGGTCCTACGTCAATTTCAACTGCGTTTTTCTCGACCTCGGGCCGATTCGCCTGGGACAACGCTGCCTGATAGGTCCCGGCGTACAACTTCTGACGGCCGTGCATCCGATGAACGCTGCGGAACGGGCTACGGGCAAAGAAAAGGGAGCGGGCATCGAAATCGGCGACGACTGCTGGCTGGGCGGCGGCGTGATCGCCTGGCCGGGCGTCATGATAGGCTGCCGCTGCGTCATCGGCGCCGGCAGCGTGGTCACGCATGACATTCCCGACGATTCGGTCGCTGCCGGCAACCCGGCCCGCGTTATCCGCACCGCAACCGACGAATAAATCCACTACTTCCAAAAATCTTTCGAGGAAATCGTGCAACGGCTTCCTCCACAACTCGTTGCCCCTCGATAAAAAACTGTTTCCGGGGATTTATTTATTCATATTTTTTCGTAACTTTGCATGTTGGTAAAATCCGCCGCCGGCTTCCCGCACGAAACAGGCGGCACACAGCGAATTCCGGCGCTGCCGAATACGACAAAGACAGGTAACAGCTCCGCATTCGGGGCTGTCCGGCGGAATCGGGCCGGATCGGATTCTGCCAGCCCATGAAAACGACGATTGAAAACAACAGGATATGAAGTTCAAAGAATATAAAGGCCTCGATCTGCCGGGGTTGGCCGCCGACGTACTGAAAGAGTGGGACGCACAGGACACGTTCCACAAAAGCATCTCCACCCGCGAGGGTCATCCCACCTTCGTCTTTTACGAAGGACCTCCCTCAGCCAACGGCACGCCGGGCATCCATCACGTCATGGCCCGCACGATCAAGGATATCTTCTGCCGTTACAAGACGCAGCAAGGTTACCTCGTTCACCGCAAGGCCGGATGGGACACGCACGGACTGCCTGTAGAGTTAGGCGTCGAAAAGAAACTCGGCATCACCAAGGAGGACATCGGGCGCACAATCTCCATAGAGGAGTACAACCGCGCCTGCCGCGAGGCGGTGATGGAGTACACGGGCCTGTGGGAAGAACTCACGCGCAAAATGGGTTATTGGGTCAATATGGACGACCCCTACATCACTTACGACAACAAATACATCGAAACCCTCTGGTGGCTTCTGAAACAGCTCTTCGACAAGGGGCTACTCTACAAAGGTTACACCATCCAGCCCTACTCGCCGGCCGCCGGCACGGGACTTTCGACCCACGAGCTGAACCAGCCGGGCTGCTACCGCGACGTGAAGGATACCACCTGCACGGCGCAGTTCAAAATCATCCGCGACGAGCGGAGCGAAAAACTCTTCGACGGAGCCGAAGGCGATCTCTACTTCCTGGCTTGGACCACCACGCCCTGGACACTGCCGTCGAATACCGCGCTGGCCGTAGGCCCCGAAATCGAATACGTGCGCGTCAAATGCCGCAATCCCTATACGGATGCCCCCCAGACTGTCATCCTGGCCAAAGAACTGCTGGGGTCGTATTTTACCCCCAAGATGGAGGGCAAGTTCGAAATCTCTCCGGTCACCTACAAGGGTCCGGACTTCGAAGGCATCCGCTACGAACAGCTCATCCCCTGGGTGAAGCCTGCGGGCGATGCGTTCCGCGTCATCCTGGGCGACTACGTGACCACCTCCGACGGTACGGGTATCGTGCATATCGCCCCGACGTTCGGTGCGGACGACGACCGCGTGGCCCGCGCCGCAGGCATCGCCCCGCTGTTTATGGTCGATAAGGCGGGCAAGAATCAGCCGATGGTCGATCGCAAGGGACGGTTCTTCCTGCTCGAAGAGCTCGACCCGACCTTCATACGCGACAACGTCGATACAGCGGCCTATTCCCAATGGGCGGGCCGTTACGTGAAAAACGCCTACGACGATTCGCTCGCCGCCGACGCGCCGACGCTCGACGTCGATCTCTCAGTGATGCTCAAGGCCGAGAACAAGGTTTTCAAGATCGAAAAGCACACCCACTCCTACCCCCACTGCTGGCGTACGGACAAACCGGTGCTCTACTACCCGCTCGACTCCTGGTTCATCCGAACTACGGCGCTGCGCGACCGGATGATCGAACTCAACAAGACGATCCGCTGGAAGCCGGAATCGACCGGAACGGGACGCTTCGGCAAGTGGCTCGAAGGTCTGGTGGACTGGAACCTCTCGCGCTCGCGCTTCTGGGGCACGCCGCTGCCGATCTGGGCTACGGAGGATTACTCGGAAATGAAGTGCATCGGCTCGGTCGAAGAGCTCGTCGCCGAAATCGAAAAATCCGTCGCGGCAAGTCTGATGAAGGAGAATCCCTACAAGAACTTCAAGCCGGGCGACCTCTCCAAAGAGAACTACTCGACCGACCGGATCGACCTGCACCGTCCTTACGTGGACAATATCGTGCTGGTTTCGTCCAAAGGCGAACCGATGCGGCGCGAACCGGATCTGATCGACGTGTGGTTCGACTCGGGCGCCATGCCTTATGCCCAGCTACACTACCCCTTCGAGCACGGCGGCGACTACTTCAAGAGCGTCTATCCGGCCGATTTCATCGCCGAAGGCGTCGATCAGACGCGCGGATGGTTCTTCACGCTGCATGCCATCGCCACGATGCTCTTCGACTCGGTGGCCTTCAAGAACATCATTTCGAACGGCCTGGTGCTCGACAAGAACGGCAACAAAATGTCCAAGCGCCTAGGTAATGCCGTGGATCCCTTCGAAATACTTTCGACCTACGGCGCCGACGCGACGCGTTGGTACATGATCTCCAACTCGCAGCCCTGGGACAACCTCAAGTTCGACCGGGACGGCGTGGACGAAGTGCGCCGCAAGTTCTTCGGCACGCTCTACAATACCTACTCGTTCTTCGCCCTCTACGCCAATGTGGACGGTTTTACGGGACAGGAGCCGGAAGTTCCGATGAGCGAACGCCCGGAGATCGACCGCTGGATCATCTCCCTGCTCAATACGCTGGTCCGGAACGTCACCGAATCGCTCGAGAATTACGATCCGACGCCGGCGGCCCGTATGATCCAGGAATTCGTATGCGAAAACCTGTCGAACTGGTACGTGCGCCTCAACCGCAAGCGGTTCTGGGGCGGCGGTCTGACACGCGACAAACTGGCAGCCTACCAGACGCTCTACACCTGTCTGGAAACCGTTTCGATGCTCTCCGCACCGTTCGCGCCGTTCATCTCCGACCGTATCTTCCGCGATCTGAACGCCGTAAGCGGTCGCCACACGGACGAGTCGGTACATCTTTCGACCTTCCCCGTCTGCGACTCCTCGCTCATCGACGGTGAATTGGAGCAGATGATGTCTATGGCCCAACAGGTTTCGTCGATGGTACTGGCCCTGCGCCGCAAGGTGAACATCAAAGTCCGCCAGCCGCTCACGAAGATACTCATTCCGGTCCTCGACGCCGACACCGCACGCCGCATCGAAGCCGTCAAGGGGCTCATTATGAGCGAAGTGAATGTCAAGGAAATAGAACTGATCGAAAATACGACGGGACTCATCACCAAGCGCATCAAGCCCAACTTCAAGACCCTCGGTCCCAAATACGGCAAACAGATGAAGCAGATCGCAGCTCTCGTAGCCGGGTTCTCACAGGATCAGATAGCCGCGATCGAAGCATCGGCGGAAACCCTGCTGGACGTGGACGGCGAAAAAATCACCGTCACCCCTGCCGATTTCGAAATCACCTCGGAAGATATGCCGGGCTGGCTCGTAGCTACGGAGGGCAAGCTGACCGTAGCCCTCGATATCACGATCACCGACGACCTGCGTGCCGAAGGTATCGCCCGCGAGTTGATCAACCGTATCCAGAACATCCGCAAGGATTCGGGCTTCGAGGTGACGGACAAAATCCGTGTGGAGATCGAACAGCAGGAGTTCGTCCTTCCCGCGCTCAAATCCTTCGCCGACTACATCGCCTCGCAGACGCTGGCTGTCGAAATCGAAGGAGTGCCTTCTCCCAGCGGCGAATTCGTCGTGGAGTCGGAGGTAGATGAGCAACCGGTCCGTATCGCGGTGACCAAAATTTGACCAAAAAAGGAGAACCTGCACGTTTCCGGCAAAAAATTTGGAAGTAACGGGAATATTGTTTAATTTAGTATAACATTATTACAAATAAAATATTGAAACTATGGCAGAAGCAGAAAAAACCCGATACAGTGACGCCGAATTGGAAGAGTTCAAACAGCTCATTCTCAAAAAACTGGAAACAGCACGTGCGGATTACGAACTCCTGCGCGCCACGATAACCCACACCGCATCGAACGATACGGAGGATACCTCGCCGACGTTCAAGGTGCTGGAGGAGGGAGCCACTACGCTCTCCAAAGAGGAGAGCGGCCGCTTGGCAGCCCATCAAATGAAATTCATCCGCAACCTCGAAATGGCACTCGTACGCATCGAGAACAAGACATACGGCATCTGCAAAACCACCGGCAAGCTGATCCCCAAGGAGCGGCTGATGAAAGTGCCTCACGCAACCGAGTGCATCGAGGCCAAAGAAGGACGGATTCACTAAAGGATTCACCCTCCGAACGAATGTTCTTTTCGTATGGTATGAAAAGAATCCGTTCGCCACGACCGGAGATAAAAATAGGAGCGTCCCCGTCAGGACGCTCCTATTTTTATAAAAAACATCCCGCAACTAAGTGCGGCTGCAGGATGCTTCCCTGACGGAACAATAACACTTATGAATTGGAACTTCTCTATATTCATTCGCCGGCCACGCCGCTCCGATTTTTTTTCGTCGTGATCTCGATCACCCCTTCCGCTCCCTTCTCGCCATAACGTTCGACCCCCTGCTCTCCTTTCAATACCGTCATCGCGTCGATTCGGGAGGGATCCAGTTGCGAAAGGCGATCGGCAGAAATTTCCTCGCCATCCAATACTATTAAACCGACCTGCTTCAGAGAACGACCGTTATCAACAACTGAAACCGAATCCGAATCCGCTCCGGTCGTATAGGTCAACGTAACGGTTTCCTCCAAAGGCTGCGCCGACGTGGCAATCGATTTAGACACGGAAATCGACTTTGACACAGAAGTGCGCCCCGAGGAGGCGCCGGAAGGCTCCCTGACAACTGTCATCTTATTAGGCGTTTTGCCCGACGCATTCGACGAATAAACCGCCAAAGTCGTACGTTCTCCGGATTCATTCGTCGTAAACTCGATCACACCGTCCCGCGCCCGCTCGCCATAACGGTCCAGCAATTCGAACCCGGGTTGCAGAATCCGAACCCACAGAACCTTCCCCGCATCGATCGACTTCAAATAGTCATCATCGACCTGCCGGCCGTTTATCAACACAAGCGGTCGGGCTCCATTGAGCGGACGGATCGTAAATCCGTTTCCCGTATCCTTGATCCGATAAAGACCGGGACCTTCCTGGAAAGAGTTTCCACGCTCGAAACTACACTCCAGACGGTCGAACTGCCGGGCACCTTCAGTCGTCGTCACATAAACCACGCCATCCGCCGCCGCCTCGCCGTAACGTCCGACAGCCCATTCGTCCTTCAAGACCGACATCGATTCGATTTCCGCTTCATTCAAAGCCTTTACCTCGGCAGCTGCGACCCTTCTGCCATCGAGCAGGAAGAGCATCGAACTCAAATCGTGACCGGAAACCACGAACGAATCGTTCGGTGCAGCAACTTCGGAAATCCGCACCTTGCCCTGCCCGTCCACCGGAGTATTACCGGTCTGAACCGTACCGAACGACGGTCCCTCCGGTACGGATGCGACGACAGATTCACCTGCACCGGACTTCCGGGCCTCTTTTTCGGCCTGTTTCGCAGCATCACGAGTCGTCACAAGAATCGCTCCGACACGGGCGGCATCCCCGTAACGCTCGACTAATGCCGGGTCACGGAATACATCCTCCCAGGAAAAAATCTGTATGGTTTCGATCTTGCGGGCAGGAATCTTCTCCAGATCGGTGATGGACCCCACACGCCCGTCCACAGCTACCAACGGCAACATTCCGGGACGTACTCCCTGCACGTTCCGCAATTTCAATCCGCTCACCTTATAGGTATTTTTACCATCCACCGATCGGAAACTACCCTTCAGATAACGCATCGGATTGTTGTATTTATCATAAACGGTCACCTCGAAATCATCCTCACGCGAAGCCGTTTTGGAAACGACCTCGATCACCCCGTTCCGGGCCGATACGCCGTATCTGGCGACCGTCGCTTCGTCCGGCTCGGTTACGATCCGAACGGTTTCTATCTCGTGAACGATACCGGGAGTAGTAAAAAGATAGATATTCGACACCTTGCCATTCCACAGTACCAATGGCCGGAATTCGAACGGCATCGAATGGCTAAACTCGATCCGCCGCACCCGGTAAGTATCGGGCACACCCGTCGGTTCAAAATCGCCCGTAATATAGTGATACAAATCGGAAGGCTTCTGTTTCTCTTCGATTGTCACACGTTCCGACTCCGGACGACTCGTATAGACGATCGCACCGTAACGACCCCGATCGCCGTAGCGTCTGCGTGCCTCGCCGGAGGTCATTTGGGTAGCCGTGGCGATACTCGACGGGGATATCGCGCCCAACTGTCTGTAATCAATCTCCTCACCGTCAAGCAGATACAAGCCCTCGTCCGACAGATCAATCCAAAAAGGAATGAGGGCAGCCCCATCGCTCACCTCGACAGTCACCCACTCTTCCGCACCATCGACCGATTTATACCCGAGTCGTTCGAGTTTCCCGGCATCAGCAGTCAGCAACTTGGCAAACTCCTCTTTCATGTACGCATCGCGGCGGGCGACAAACTGTTCGGGCAACTCATCCCCTTCCCACACCAGATAAAGCTCCAAATCCTCCGGATCCCACAAGGACGGATCGGCCGGACTCCAAGACTCCGTATAAGGATAGGTCTGAACCCTAATCGACAACACTCCGTTCGCCGCCCGCGTACCGTATCCCTTCAGTGCCTCCGGCCCTTTGACCATCCAAGCACCAATCATCTTCTGTTCCGGCAACCCCAAATAGGTATCCAGCGTTTCAGCCGACAATTCCTCGCCCCCGTCCATTATCAGAGGCGGATGTTCCGGATCGAAGCGAAAATCTGCCGGATCGCCATAAACCGCATACACTACCGGTTCATCGGATACGGGCAGGTGGGTCAGAGCAAGCGACTCTTTCAAATGAAATTCCAAGGCAATGTCCGTCCCCATCGGAATTCCGAAGCGGCTACCGACTGATTTTACTTTCTGATCCGTCTCCCCTCCGACAAGGTAACAAACGATCGGCTTCTCCGTAACGATCGTAAAGCGGCCCTCCGCATCGGTCACAACCCGCCGGCCGCCGCTGCAAATAAACTCATAACCGGCCCAAGGCTTATCGTCCCGGCCAAATACGCGTCCGGTAAAGGTGTGCGCCCCCGATTCTGCCGTTTGCTTTTCGAGAGCGGTACGCTCGAGATTAGCGAGCAATTCGGCCATGGAGCCTTCGACCGGTGGCATTCCCCCTTCCGGTGTACCGACTGTGAGGCCGTCCGCACCAGCAGGAAGAGGCATTTCACCGTTTCCGGAATTTTTCGTAGTTTTGTCCTCCGGAAGAACATAGGAGGTCTGTGCGAAAGCGCCGAGCGCCAGGCACGCAAGCGGCAGGACATAGAGCGCCTTGGCCCTGGCCCACCTCGATGATCTTTTACGCAACATCATGGTAATTCGGTTTTTAAGGTTACTATGATTAAGGCTGTTGGCAATTGAGTACCACCTCCCGCCAACGGCCTTTTTTATCAACAGCATCTGATAATCTTTCGCATCGACCCCGCAGCGGAGCACCTGCTCGTCGGCCTCGTACTCGTGCACAGCACGCAGTTCCACACGCAACAGCCACATCGCGGGGTTGAACCACTGCAAACACCCCAGCAAATCGACCAGCAGCAGGTCCCACGAATGGCCCAACCGCTGATGCGCCTGTTCATGCACGAGGATCGTCCCTCCGCCGCAGGCATAATCCTCCTCGGACATCACCACGTATCTCATCCAACTGAACGGAGCTCGAATCCGGTCCGACAACACCAAAACGCTCCCGTTTCCAAGCGGTATGCGCTGGCCGCGGCGCGTCATTCGCACAACCCGCACGATGTTGCATACGGTCCATCCCAACGTCGCAAACATCCCTGCAAAATAGATGATTCCGAGCAAAACGCCCCAGTCGAACGGTTCGGGAGCAGGCTCCGGCTCCTCTATTATCATCAGGTCCCGGGTATCGTCGGGGATTCGGTTTTCGAATACCATGTCCCGCCGGAAATAATTTTCCGGAATCACGTCGATCCCGGCGGCGGATACCCCGGGCAACTCCTTCTCGACGGTAATTACACACAAAGGCAGCAAAAACGACAGCAGCAACACTCCGCACAACAACACCCTGTTCATCCGATGCAGCGTATCGCGGCTCAACAACAACTTGTAAAACAGGTAGAAGACCGCCAGGCATCCCGCAGCCTTCAGACTGTAAAGCAGAAAGGTCGGCATAGGACTATCGTTTTTCGGTTTGACTTTCAATTTGCCGGATCAGGTCGCGCAGATCGTCCACGGAGATTTTCTCTTCCCGTACGAGCGACGAAACCACCCCGAGGTAGGAATTGTCGAAATACTTGCTCACCACGCCCTTCAGCGTCTTGCGGCTGAACTCCTCCTCGCTGACGAGCGGATAATACTGGTAGGTGCCGCCATAGGCCTTGTGTCCGACGTACCCTTTCGCCTCGAGGCCACGCACCATCGTCGATAACGTATTGAAATGAGGTTTCGGTTCGGGCCAGAGCGCAACCAGTTCGCGCACGAATAACGGGCCCCGCGTCCAGAAACAACGCATCAGCTCCTCTTCTCTGGGTGTCAGCTTTTCCATAGTCGATGTCGGTTAAAGTCGAACGAAACAGGACCTGCACAAACGGCAGCACAGCTCCGCATTGCCGGCTCCTGCACAAAAATCTTCTGAAACAAAGATAACTAAAAAAATTTCACATACAACTATTTTTTATAGTTTTCAAACTAAAAAATTTAGTTTTGCAGGAAAAACAGAGAGCAACCCGCTGTAAAACAACAAAAAAATAATAGACAAGATAAAAAATTCTTGTCTATTATCAGGATTAAGATATGGAAAAATCTTCCTATTCCTCGTCGCGGTGCAGCTTCTCTACGTAAATGGCATGCTGCATGGCGATACGCTTCGCAACCGAAGGTTTGGTGAAATACTGGCGACGACGAAGCTCCTTCAGAACACCCGTACGCTCGTATTTACGTTTGAATTTCTTGAGGGCCTTCTCGATGTTCTCGCCCTCTTTTACCGGCATGATAATCATAATTCGTTGCTTTTTTTATTGTTTTTTACTCTAATTTCTAATGGATCGTGTCTTGTATCGGGGCGGGACTCCATCCGGACGACGCCGACTCCCCGTTCGGTATGTCTTTCGAGGCTTCTCGTACCGTAAACCGAAGATACGGGGCCAATCGCTCGGCCTCACGCGGGGTTAATATGTGCTCTTCAACCAACTCTTCGACGGTACTCCAACCTCCTTTCAATTGTCTTTTACTAAATAACTTCCTAAATACGGCGGGCGGCAAATAAGGATGCCCCTTGAGCGTACTCGGAGGTGCAAAGTTAATATCAATTTTTCGAATTTTGAAACTATCGCAGTAAATTTGTTTCACGATCCGCTCGAAATTGGACTCCGTGACCTGCGGAACCTCGGCCAACTGATCCACGCTGTAAAATCCGCCGAGCCGCTCCCTGTATCGAATAATGGCCATGACGCTCTTCTCACCGATCCCGACTACCGAGCGTAAGGTCGCCGAATCGGCCCCGTTGAGCTCGATCAATCCGGAGCGAACGGGCTCCGGTTTCGGAAAAATTACATAGGGGAGCAAAAGATCGGCCACCGAATCAGCGATCATATAGCAAGCCCGAAAACCCGCTTCGTCCCGAAGACCTTCGTAAAGATCCCGATAACGGACAATGGCCTCGGCCTGACGGACGGAAAAACCGAGCGACGCGAGATAGGATGCGGACACCGTATCGATCCTGAATCGTTCGCGGGGCACGATCCTCCTCGGCTCCTGCGGGACATACTCCCGATATTCCCGACGCGGAGAAGGTGTCAGCGCATACTCGCGTCCGATCCGAATATAGGGTTCCAGAATAAAATAGACCGAATCGGTCATGCCGTAGCAGGTAGCCACATCCTCGGGGATCCGAAACACTTTGCCCGCTGCGCGGTACTTCAGCAGGCTGACCGCCATGCGGGACGAGAGTCCCAGCCGCCGCAGATCGGCATACTCCACCGTATTGGGATCGAACTCGAACAGCCTCACGGAGTCCGCCGCAACCGTCGCTTCCATCTCTGCCT
>ERZ779798.276-NODE-276-length-16292-cov-6.88157_pt1 | contig 16292 bp, 10 predicted proteins | sample MGYA00433090_ERZ779798 | MGnify/ENA primary metagenome ERZ779798 (study PRJEB29588, sample SAMEA2151468) | human gut metagenome | biome: human gut; feature: human-associated habitat; material: faeces | place: Denmark | collected 2008/2010 ...
TAGAAAAAGAAATAACAGGAATAGTAGTAAATGGAGAAAGTAGAACACCAACAAACGGAAAATTAGAAAGAATAGAAATATATAGAAAAGATGTAGAAGAAACAAATATACAAATAGTATATAGAATAAGAGTAATAAACAGTGGAGAAGTAGAAGGAGCAGTAACAATAGAAGATAAACTACCAGAAGGAATGAGTTTAGCAAATAATGACGGAACATGGGAAGAACAAGATGGAGTATTAAGAAAAATAATACCAGAAATAAAACCAGGAGAGACAAAAGAATATACATTAGTACTAAATTGGAATACAGCAGAAAACAATATGGGGCAAAAGGACAATGAAGTAAGTATAGTAGAAAACCAGAATGTACCAGGATTTGTAGATAACAATGATAAAGACAATACAGCAACTGCAACAGTTATTATAGCAGTAGAAACAGGAGAATTACCAATAGTTTTAATAGTTGCATTAGTTGTATTAGTAGGATTAGAAACTGTAACTTTAAGATATGCATATGTACTAACTAAAAGACAAAAAGGAAAATAAAACAAAAAACGACTAAAAAAGGAACTAAGATATAAAAATACCTTAGTTCCTTTTTCCCTAAGGGGTTTAAAAGATACAATGAAAGAACAACGACAATAAAAAACATATTTTTTAAAATGTCATAATAATTTAATATTAAAAAAAATAAAGAAGTGAAAAACTTCAAAATAACCTTCCGTAAAGAGGTAGAAGTAAACAAAATGAAATCAAAAAAAATGGAAAAATCTATATATTGAAATGAAATTTTTTCTATGATAACATTTTTTTGATATAAACAAAACAAATAGGAGAGGGAAAAGAGCTATGAAAAAATACATATTTTTTATAGTAGGCATTGGAATAATTCTAGCAGGATTATTAGTTTATAATGTTTACAATGTGCAAAAAGAAAATACCAAAGTTTTTGAAGACCCTGGATATATATTGCAAAGTGCAAGTAGTCAGAGCCAAAAAATAGATAAGTATTATTTCAATGCAGATGAGGAATACAAAATTAAAAATAATCAAAAGGTTATTTTTAAAGATACCAGCGGAGATGAAGTTACAACAGGAAAAGATAACTTCATACACTATAATAATGGATCTATAAGTAGTTTAAAGAAAGGTGTATTAATAAACCTTGCTAATATAGAACAAGATCCAATTACATATTATAGTATCGCTGCAAACCAAGTAGTAAACAAACAAGGTGATAACTATTGGATAAATCATCTAAATGGAAGACTACAATTTACTAATTTAATATGGAAAATTTCTGATACTAAATATTTAATAGCTGGAAATGGAATGACAGTGTCATTTAATGATGGAACAACAAAAGAAATAAATGGTTATTTAGAATTAGAATATTTAGATAATCAAGTTATAAAAATATATAATCAAGAAATTATATATCAAACAATTTCTAGCAATGTAAATATTTCTTTACCAGATAATATAGAGATAAATTTAGAAAGCAAAGCTGTTAGCAAAAATGGACAAACAAGAATGAACCTTGCTAATATGGTAATTGATTCTGATGATAATGTAGAAATACAAGAAGAAGTTAAAGAAGAAAATAATGACAGAAATGAAATAGAAGGTATTTTACAAAATCAATTAGATGAAAGAGAAGCACAGCAAGCAGAAGAAGCAGCAAATGCAAACAACGGAGGAGCATCAGGAAACGGAGGAACAGCTGGACAAGGTGATAGTGTACAAACTGGTGAAGGTGAAGCCGGAACAGCTGGAGAAGGAGGTTCAAGTTCTTCTAATTCACAAACAGGTGGAGGAACAGAATCTATAGTACAAGACCTACCAGAATTAGTAGCACCTGTATTTAATGTAGAAAGTTTTGATGTAGACTCTATTAGTATAAATGCTCAAATAACAATTCAAGATGATGAAGCAAGACTTGTTAGAAATCCATACATAAAAATATTAGAGAACTCTACTGGTAAAACAGTATATGCAAGAGAAGAAGCAATAGGAACATATAATATAGATGTTTCAGTTTCAACATTAACACCAAATACAGACTATACATTAGTAGTAGAATCTGCATATGATGTAGATGGAATAACATATACTAAGAACTTTGTATACAAAATATTTAGAACAAAAAGTGTTGGAATAACATTTGAAAAAGATGTATTTACAAATAGCTCTTTAAAATTTAAAGTTTCTGTAGATCCAGATTCAAAAGTAAAGAGTGCACAATTATCTTTAGTATCAAGTTCAGGAACAGTAGACCAAACATATGAAGTAGGAAATGGAACTTTAGCAGGACAAACAGCAGAATTCATAGGACTAGAATCAAATACAGAATATACAATTAAATTAACAAATGTATTATATGATGGACAAATAATTTCAAATGGATTTGAACAAGAAGTAACATTTAGAACATTAAAAGATAAACCAGAAATAAGTGGACCATCATATGAAATGGATAAAAGAAATTCTACATTTACATTAAGCATAACAAATGTAGTAGATCCAGATAATGGTATACAAGGATATAGATTTGAAGTATATGATACAAGAACAGGATTAGATGAAGCACCTGTATATACAAAAGAAGTTACAAACAAAGAAGAAGTAATTGTAAATGTTGACGAAAAAGTTTTATCAAGAGGTGTACCTTATACATTCAAAGTAATTGCATTATTTAATGATAATGAAAAAATTGTTGAGTACGAAAGCGAATATAGTGACATAATGAAAATGGATGGTGTTGCTTTCCCAACAGTTAGATTTGAAAAAGAAACAATTACATATGAAAGAATACAAGGAAAATTAATTATAGAAGATCCAAACAACACAATAAGTACAGCAGAAAATAATGACTTATTAGTAACATATACAGATTCAACAGGATACACAAGACAATTTACATATCAAGGTGGTTTAACTATACCAATTGATATTAATAATTTAAGAAGTAACGAAACATATAAATTTAGAATCTATACAACAGTAGACTTAAAAGACGAAAATGACCCAATTGACGAATGTTACATAGGTGGAGCAATTATAAAGACATTAACACCAGATACATTAATGGGAAGTTTCTTACAAAATAATGATGATACAAGAAATACATTTAACATTAGCTTTAAATTAAGAAGAGTAAATAATGATACAAGTGGAAGTATAGATACAGTAAATCCAGATGATGAAACATTAACAGATTTGGAAGCAAAAACACTTTCATCATTAGAATTTAGAATTTATGCAGGACAACCAATCGAAAATGCAGATGGAACTGTAACTATGCCAGGAAGTCCAATAAGAACAGTTAGTATAAAAGATGAATATTCAGAAGATCCATATAGCAGTAAAATAAAAGAAGAATATTATGATGCTTCAAAATCAATAACACCAGCATTCTTTGGAGCAGAGAATAAAGACTTTAAGGATCAAAAATATACAATTCAAGTATTAGGAGCATATGACTATACATATGACGGAGGAAATAAAATACCTTTAGTAGAAGGACTAGGTTACGATTATTATGTAATAACAGCAAATGGATATATTCCAGATTATCCAACACAAACAGAACAAGCTATAGATGTTACACCAATAAGAAATCGTGACGTAACACATCCAAGAGATGAGCTAGAGGCACAAACAATAGTTGGTTATAAAGCACAAGCTAAATATGATAATAGTCAAAATTATGCAACAAAAGTTGTATATACAATGGTAGATAGTACAACTGGAAAAGTAATTGGAACACAAGAACTAGAAGTTGGAGAAGATGGAGTTATTCCATCAGCTACATTTAATGTTGGAGACGGTACAAAATATGGAACACAGGATACAGACGAAGCTAGAAGAGGTAATAGTTATTACTTTACATATAAAGTATATCTAGACTTAAACCATGATGGAACAGGAGAAACAGAATGGCCATTACCAGCAGATAATGTTACACTAAGATCACAAACAGTAACACCACAAAAACAAGAGCCAAGAATTATAATGTATCCATCAACTTCAACAGAAAATACAATAACATACAAATATAAATGTTCAGATGTAGATAACGCATTAGAAAAAGATGAATTTACAGCATATATAAATACAAGTAACAAAAAAGATGTTAAAGCAATAAATGCAAACACGGGAGATAATTTCGAAGAAGTAACTTTCGAAAACCTAATAGCTGGAAACTTAGATATAAAAACATCAGAAAGAGTAATAAAATCAAATACAGCAATAGAAAAAACATTAGCATATCAATACTTCGAAGGAAAAATAGATATATCTAATTTAACATATAGAGTTGAGTTAGAAGAAAACAGTGTAAGTGTAACTGTAGCTGGAGACGCAGATAAAATCTCTAGAATAACAGCATTAAAAGTAACATTTGAAGATACTGCAAGTAAAACAGTTAAAATTGTAAAAGACCTACAAGTAGTAAATAACAATATGTTAACAGTAAGCTTTAATGATATTTCAGATTTATTAGATTTAGAAACACAAGTAACAGTAGAAGCATACTATGATACAGGAGTTACAGGATATGATACACAAAGTGATTATGTAGCATATCAAAAAGCATATAAATCTGGAGAAGAAATATACTACTATGCTATAAATAAAGAAGGAAATTTAGTACCAACAACATCAGTAAATGCAAATATGTTTGAATCAACAAATGCAAATGATGATAATTCAAGCACAGAAACTTACAATTTAATAAATCCAATAGACAGTAGTATTACAACATTAGCATTAAATTATTCAGAAAATGGATTTAAATATCAAAATGACGTAATTTTACAAAAAGAAATTGGTTTACAAGAATTAACTTCAGATGGAAGCAATATAATTAAATTTAATTTGATTATCCCTGGAATAAGTATGTTGAAAGATGGTAGCACAAGTGAACTAGACATAAATGAAGAATTAGATAGAGTACAAATTAAAGCTACATTAATAAGTAAAGATTCAATAGAAATAAAAGATAACAAAATAATAGCAGAGATTTGGAAAACAGATGAAAACTTAAGTAACAGCGAAAAAATAAGAGAAGATGAAATACCAGTAAGTGATTTTGCTGGAACAATCGAAATAGGAAACTTAGAACCAAAAACATACTATTATGTAAGATTTAAAGCATATATAAGAAATAAAAATGAAGCATCACAAGAATATACAGAAAAATATTTATACGATGTAGATGCAGATACAGTTGGTAGATACTATTACTTCTCTACATTAGCAAATGTAAATGTAGACAATATAAATGTAGTATATGAACCAATATCATATAGTGAAAAGAACATAAAAGTAACATATACACTAGATAAAGTATTAGGATACCAAAAATTAAGACATGTAATCTACAGATGGAGTGATGAAACACAAGATTATACAGAAGAAGTAGCAAACTTCGAAGATGATTTACCAAAAGCAAAAATGGAAGAACGTGTAGCAGCTAACCCAGGAAGTATATTTACTTTCGGAACAAAATATAAAATTGTTATAACACCAATTGCAGTTATAACAGATGAAGATGGTGAAAGAGAAATAGACTTAGGAACAAAAGAACAAGAATTCTATTTAGAACCATTATCATCACCATTAGTAGCTATTCAAGGTTACCGTCAAGATACAGTATTAGAAGACGGAACAGTTCAAACAGGAACAAAGGTAAGATTTACAGTAACAATGTATGATGACGATAGAATAGCTGTAAATGATAAATATACAGTAAAAATATATAATCAAAACTATGAAGATATTACTCCAGAACAATATAAAGGAGAATATTCTACAGATGATGTAAATAATGAATTTATATTAGAAAATGTAGCAAAAGATCAAAGCTATACATTAGAAGTAAACTTTGACTTAGACTATACAAATGATGGTCAGGAACCATATACACATGACAACAGAAATACAAGAACAGTAGAACCAATAAATGAAAGTGGTATTTCTGCAGGTAATATTACATCAGTAAATAACAGTACAGAAACAAATAAGATAGACTTATTATTCTACAACAGTTATAAAATTACAGAAATCAAACAAATAAAATATTCTATCTATAATACAAGTGGATATAACCAAAGTGATACAGAAGACTTTACACCAAAGCAAACTACTTCTGTAACAGATAATGAAACATACTATTCATTTACATTAAATAAAAACTTACCAACAGAAGGTAGATACTATATAGAAATACAATTCTTAGATGCAAATGGCGACATTGTAGACACAGCAAGTGTAGAACATATTTACATTGCAAACTAAATAACGGGGGAATAAACTTCCCCCTCTATACTAAAAAATAGGGGTGAATAATTTGAGAGCATTAACAGCAGGAAATAAAAAAAGATTTGCAATCTTTGCAATTATAATAATCATAATAATCATATTATTAATTACTTGTCTACGATTAGCCTTAAAACATGAAGTAGAGGAATACCAAATAGAAAGTAATGTAACATTATATGATAGTGAATATGAACCATTACAACCAGAAGAAGCTGGTACAATAACAAAAAAATGGGATGGAAATTATTATTTAACAGTAGATAATACAAACGAAACATATAAATTAAATCCAGAAGTAGTAAGCTTTAATGGAAATAATTCACAAGTAACATTATATGGAGATGTTTTTAAAGTATTATTAGATGGACAAGTAGAAAAATATTCTAAAGATACAACAATTAAAAATACTTCAGAAGATAGTTTTTACAAAATAGCAGATAGAGAATATTTAATGATAGGTAATTCTATAAAAAATGAATCTGGAAGTATTAGTACTTCAAAATATTTATATATAATTATAGATAAATCAGGAAATACTTTATTATTAAATAATCAAATATATGCAAAAACTATAAATCCAATCGTACTTTCTACAAATTCATATACATTTGATATAGCAAACGAAAAACTAATTGTAGGAAATGACGAAATAGATTTAAAGAAAATTATAGGAAGTTCTAATGAATATGTAGAAAAAGATGAAGAAAAGGATATAGATTGGCAAAATCTTATACCTGACAATCAAGGAACTTCAAGTAGTAACAATGGATCAGAAGGTACTCAAAATTCTGATGGAACTACAAATAATCAAGGTGGAGTTCAAACAGGAACAGGAACAAATGCTGGAACTTCAAATGGAGGAAGCGGAAGTTCAACAGGTGGAGACACAATAATAAATAACAACACAGAAACAAATAAAACACCATTATCTAAGAGTGTAAGTTTAAGAGGGGCAATCGCTACATCTTCTTATATAGATATAGAATATGCAGTATCTGACCCAGAAAACAGATATCAAACAGTATATGCATTTATAGAAGCTGTAGGATATGAAAACACAATAGCCTTAGATAAAAATACTACAACATACAGATTAACAGACTTAGAGCCAAATACAGAATATAAAATAACTCTAGGTTATAAAGAAATTACAGAAGATAACGAAGTCGTAGATAATATAGAAGATGTATTATCTGTAAGGACAACAAAAATTAATGCAAGTTTAGATGTAACAAGAGTATCAACTGGAAGTAAAAAAGTATACTTTAATTTAAAATTAGATCAAAACTACGCATTTGATTATGCAAAAATTGCACTATATGTTGATGGAGTAAAAGAAAGTGATATGGATGTTAACCTAACAGAAGCTGTAAAAACAGCTGGATGGTCAAATGTACTTTCATATGAAAACTATGGAAGTGAAATAACATTACAACTTGAAGGAACATCACATGATGGTAGTGTAGTTGAAACAAATATTCAAGCAAAATATAGAAATTATTAAAAGGGAGGTTGAACAAACATGGAGCAAATTTTAGTTGCAACAATGAGTAGCATTGGTTGGATGCTAGGATTAACATTCCTTGGTTTAGGAATTGGAATCGGAATCTTAGGTTCAAAAGTAGCAGAAGCTGTAGGTAGAAACCCAGAAACAAAAAGTGATATTGTACATTCAGTAATGACAATATTAATAGTAGTTGCAATATTCTTATTACTACTATTCGCATTTATATTTTTATTATTATTTTACAATCCTTTAACAGTATAGTAGGTGAAAGTTATGGAACTAATAATACCAGCGGTTGTAATAGTCTTAATAATGTTTATCTTCACATTCTTTATGTTTAAGAATTTAGTAAAAAGAATAAATAATAGTACTAAAAAGTACTTCTTAGATAAACTACAAGATTTCGACTATATAATAGCTGAAAAAGAAAAAGAAATAGAAATATTATCAGAACAAATTAAACGTTTAAACGAAGCTAAACAACAAGGAGAAAATGGGGAAATTGTAGAAATACCAGAAATTAAAAAGCCAGAAGAAAAAATAGTATACGATATCCCAACTCCAGAGTTTAGAGAGGCAGGATTCTTTAAGAATTACAAAGGTTTAAACAAAGAATTTGATGTTGATGAAGAAAAGATTCTAAAAGACTTTATAAAAGTACATGAAAAAGATGATACTACAGAATATAAAGAACTTTCTGCATTTTCTGAATTATTTACACAAAATGCAATTTATGAATCTTTAACACTAACACCAGAAGAACAATTAGATTTGGTAGAAAGTGTATTAACTGAAAAGAATAAATCTTATGTAGAACCAATTATTAAAACAATAAAGGATTTTAATGTTTTAGAAATGTTGGACAAAATAAAAGAAAGAATGGACAAAATTTCTCCAACAATATATGTATATGTTAGTGGAGATAGTAACAAGAACTACGATTATTTAAGTTCTAAAATAAAAACACAATTATTTAAGAACATGTCTAAAGGTATTATTATAGAATACAAAGACAAATTATATGACTATAGTATATAAGGAAAAAGGGTGAAGAAATGAGCGAGCATATTAGCAATCTTGTAGAAAGTAAATTAAAGAAAATCAAAGAAGAAAAAAATGTATTTGATACAGGAAAAGTAATTAGGCTAAAAGACTATATTATAGAAGTATCTGGTCTTGAAAATGTTGCTTATTATGAAAAAGTAACAATTAGAGGAAAAGGAATGGGATATGTTAATGAAATAAAGGAGAACTCTGTAATAGTTGCTGTTGTTAAAGAAGATAAACCAATAGAAATTGGTGACACTGTAAACACAACAGGGGAAAGATTTAGAGCAATCTTTGCAGAAGAAGCTTTAGGTAGAGTTACAGATTTATTCGGGGTAGATTTATTAACAGGAAGAGCATTCGAAAAATTTAAATATATAGACATAGAAAGACCAACAGTACCTATAATGGATAGAACACCAGTTAACAGACCAATGATGACTGGAATTGCTGGAATAGACTTAATATACCCAATTGGTAGAGGACAAAGACAATTAATAATAGGAGATAAGAAAACTGGAAAAACACAAATTGCTTTAGATACTATAGTAAACCAAGGACAAATAATGAAAGAAAAGTCTAACGAAAATGATATTATATGTATTTATATAGCAGTTGGTAAAACAAAGAAAGAAATAAAATCAATTTACAACGAACTATTAAGAAGAAATGCATTATCATATACAATGATAGTAGCTGCTACTAATGATGATAAAACTACAGTACAAAGTTTAATACCATATGTAGGATTATCAATAGCAGAAGAGTATATGATGCAAAAGAAAGATGTAGTAGTTGTAATAGATGATTTAAAAAGTCATGCAGAAAGCTATAGAGAAATAAGCTTAATATCAAATAAAGCACCAGGAAGAGAAGCATATCCAGCAGACATATTCTTTTTACATTCAAGATTATTAGAAAAAGGATGTCAACACAAATGTGGTGGATCCATAACAATTCTTCCAATAGTAGAAACAAAAGGTGGAGATATAACAGATTATATTTCTACAAACATTATATCTATAACAGATGGACAAATTGTTCTATCTGAAAAACAATTTAAAAAAGGTCAAAAACCAGCTATAAATTATGGTGTATCTGTTTCAAGATTAGGTGGAGCAGTACAAACAGAAGAAATGAAAAAATTAGGTTCTAGTGTAAGACGTGAACTTCTAAGTTACTTAGAAACAAAAGAAGTATACGAACTTGCTAACATGGACGAAATGAGTCCAGAATTAAGAGAAAAGATGAGAAAAGGTAAATTAATAGAGCAAGCTCTAAGACAAAATAAATTTTCTCCATTAACACAAAAAGAAATTAAAGAAAGATTCAAAATGTTAGGTGAGGATGCTAAATGAGAATAAGAAATGTAGTAAAAGTAATGAATTTTCATTCTTTACTTAGAGTAGACTCTGCAAGAAGAAATGCTGAAAAGTATTTTGAGTATGAAAAAGAAATTACAGATTTTGCAGATAATATACTAAATAATAGAAACTTAATATTGGATAAAAAAGTATTAAAGTTAAATAAAGAAGACAAGCCTTTAAACGTTTATATTGGAAACGACTTAGGATTTTGTGGAAACTTTAATACAAATGTAAATGATTTAGCAAAAGCTGATTCAGACATAGATAAAATTATTATAGGAAAGAAAATTACAAATGAAAAAAATAATGTAATTTTATCAATGACAAAGGATGAGTATCCAAGTAAGATAGGAGAGATTGAAGATATTTTGTATGATGCAATAGTACATGCAAAATATAGTGAAATAAATATCATCTATAATCATTATTATAATATAAGTAAAATCGAATTAAGAAAGAAGAAAATCTTACCAATAGAAAGTATAAAAGAAGAAGAGTCACAAGAAAAAAAGCATCACTTAGAAGATTTTGCAATAGAAGGAGATATAAATAGTATATTAAGAAATATAATTGTACTATATTTATCATATGAAATAAAAATTGCAACAGAAAATAGTTTTGCATCTGAAAATATAATGAGACAAACTATTACAAAAGAATCTTTAAAGAAATTAGATGAAATAGAAGAAGAAAATTTAAGAAAAGAAAGAAAAATAATTAAAAATAAGAACTTTAAAAAAGTCTTAGAAAACTTTACAAATTTAAATTTTAAAGAAGAATAGTAGGAAGGTGTAGATATAATGACTAAAGAAAAGGAAGTAATAGGAAGAATAATTGGTATTTCCGAACTTAATGTTAAAGTATTATTATTTAGCGAAAATGTTAAAATTAATGATATATTAACATGTGAAGATGAAGAAGGTATCAGAAAATTTGAAGTAGTTCAAATAGACAATAATATAGCTTCTACAGTTCCTTTTGAAAGAGTTATAGGATTAAAAAAAGGAGAAGCTGTAACTCTAGAAGAGGGAGGACTACAAATAGAATATTCTGATGAAATATTAGGAAAAGTATTTAATCCTTATGGAGATGTAATTAACCATAAAGAATTAAAATCTAAAAAAAGAAGAAATGTTTATGACAGAAAACTTTCTTTTAAAGAAATTAATATTAATAATGAGCCATTATGGACAGGAATAAAAGCATTAGACTTCTTTGCACCACTTCAAAAAGGTTTTAAAATGGGACTTTTAGGTGGAGCCGGAGTTGGAAAAACGGTATTAATAAAAGAAATTATTAATAACGTTTATAAAAGATTAAAATCTAACGCCGTATTTATTGGTGTTGGTGAACGTTCTCGTGAAGGACAAGAATTAATAGAAGAAATGCAAGAATCAGACCTATTAGATAAAATGTCTATGGTATTTGGACAAATGGGTGAAAATCCATGTTCACGTTCTAAGGCAGTATATAGTGGTTTAACACTTGCAGAATACTTAAGAGACGTAAAAGACCAAGACGTATTAGTATTTATAGATAACATATATCGTTTTATACAAGCTAAGTCTGAAATATCAACAGAAATGAAAAGGGTTCCAATAGAAAATGGATATCCTACAACAATGGTATCAGATGTAACAGATGTAGAAGAAAGAATAAATTCTACAGATAATGGATCAATAACATCATTCCAAGCTATATATATACCAGCAGATGATATAACAGATGAAGCAGTTCAAGCTATAACAACACATATGGACGGACAAGTAGTTCTTGACCGTAAAGTTGCAGAAAAGGGTATTTACCCAGCAATAAATGTATTTAAAACTACAAGTAAAGCAGTAGACGCAGAAGTTGTAGGACAAAAACACTATGATTTAGTTCAAGAAACGCTAAGATATTTATCAAGATATGAAGAACTAGAAGAAATAATCGCAGTTCTTGGTATTGATGAATTATCAGAAGAAGATAGAATGATATTCTATCGTTCTAGAAAGTTAAGAAATTACTTTACACAACCAATGTTCGTTTCTGAGAACTTTACAGGAATAAAAGGGGTTATGGTAGATATCGAAGATACACTTCAAGATGTAGAAGATATCTTAAATGGAAAATATGATGATGTAGACGAAAGTAAATTATTATTTAGAGGTACATTACATGGATAATGAAAAAGTAAATGAAAATACAAATCAAGCTGCCAAAATGAAAGTAAAAATTTTAAACATACGAAATGGTTTAAAAGCATATGATAATGTTTCCATAATAAAAATTAAGAGTAAAAAATACAACTTAAGTATTATGGAAGATTATCTACCAGTAATTGGAGAAGTAGATGGCGATGTTGAGATAATTGCGCTTGATAATTTTGTTAAGTTAACAAATATAATTGGCTATTATATGTTAAAACATAATGAATTTAAATTATTTATAAAAGAGGAATAAAATGTTAGATACAATACTTTACGAATTAAGCAAAGTTGCTTGGGTATTGCCAATATTTTTAGGAATAATATTATTATTAAGTTTTATAATGTATTTAGTCACTAAGAAATTTAATATACACAAAAAGAGTGTAATATTAAGTGGAATGTTTATGGGACTTAGTAATAAGCAAATTATAATGATAATATCAATTTTTATAAGAACATTTTTAGTAATATTTACCGCTTGCGTATATAGCAAAAGTATATTATTATATTTACTAATGATAGCTATTTCCTCTATAATATTTGCAGTACTTAATTTAAAGAGAGCAATTTTAGAAATAGTAAGCACTGGTGCACAAATTGTTGCACTATATTTAATAAATATACTAACAAGTTATATGATAGAAGAAAGTAATGATACATATGTACTTGTAATAAAAATATGTTTAATGATATTTTTAATAGTATATGCAGTATATTTCTTCTTAAAGAATTTTGAAGATATTATAACAAACCACAAAAGGAGAACGGTTGATGAAAGAAGAAAAGGAAAATCAAAAGACAAAAGAAGAGAAAGTAAACTTAAAGGAAACAAAGGAAAAGAAAGTATCCAAGAAAGCAGTGAAAGCTAAAGAAGAAGCTACTGATGAAAAAGTAGTAAAAAAAGCACCTGCTAAAAAAGATGCTACTAAAGAAAAGAAAACTGTAAGTAAGGCTAAAGTAAAAGCAGAAAAAGAAGATAATGCAGAAGTTGTGGCTGAAGTTAAGGAAGAAAAGAAGACTACTAAAAAAGCAACAACTAAAACTGCAAAAGAAAAAGCTGCTAGTGACGAAAAAGAGCCAAAAAAGACAACAGCTAAGAAAAAGACTTCAACTTCAAAGAAGAAGGTAGATGAAGATGTTTCTGAAGTAGAAGTAAAGGAAGAGGAAGCTACTGTAGTAGCATCTAATAATGATGCTACAGAAGAGGCTGATGAAGCAAAAGTAGAACCTGTAGAAGAATCAAAAAAGACAAAAGAAAACAATGCAAAATTAGAAGCAAGTATAGCAAAACTAAAAGGTAAAAAAGTTGCCGAAAAAAGTGAAGCTAAAGATTCTAAGCCAGACACAGACTTAGATGAAGGTGAAGAAATTATTATTGATGCTCCAAAAACAGATTCAGAAAATCAAAAAAGAAAAGAAAAAATAGAAGAACAAGCTGAATTATTAGAAAAGAAAAAGAAAAGAAAGAGCTCAATAATAACTACATCAATAATTGCTGCATTAATTGTAATAATTGTAATTGTAATAATTATAATAGGAAGTTTAAATAGTACTACTGTAGAAAGCCATGATTTTTACCAATGGTATTCTGGACAAAGAGTAGAATATAAAGGTGAATTAACATTTACAAGAAAAGAAGGTCTTACAGAGTTAAAAGCTACAGATAGAAAAGTTACTTTAGATTCTACACCAGTATATTATGCAGATGAAAATGATAAGGTTATTTTTCCAGAAGATATGGCAGTAGTTTATCCTAATAATAATGGTATGATGTATAGAATAAATCATTTTGCAGATATTACTGAGGAAAATGGAGATATTTACTTAGAAACTAATTTAGCTACAAAAACAAATAAAACTAAATTAGAAAAAGCATTTTTATATGACGGACAAGATTTATATTTCTTCTTAGAAAGAACAAACATTACAGTTAATGGAACAACTTATGAAGTTTCACCATTATCATATGCTATAGTAAGATATAAACAAAGTGTAGAAATATATAACTATGCAAAAGATGAATATCAATATATAGATACAACAGAAACTCAAGATGCAAAAGTTGTAACAGATACTTACACAATTAATATGAGTGTAGATTCTTTACAAACTGCAGAAAAAGAGCAATTATTAATTAAAGGTTTAAGTTATTTACAAGAGTTCGGAACAACAGAAGAAACAAAAGAATAATCGAAAACGTTCCCAAGATTTGGGGACGTTCTTTTTTTCGGGATTTGGGGAAGTTCCTACGGGATTTGGGGACGTTCCTACGGGATTTGGGGACGTTCCTACGGGATTTGGGGACGTTCCTTAAATCCCTATTTTTTGTTAAAAGATACTTTAGTGTTATGTTTAAATTAGTAAAATGTTAAGCAACTAAGAAGGCTATGTTTTGGTATTAAAATAATGTCGAATAAAGTAGACAAAAAAAGCTTGAAAAACAGCATATAAGATGATTAAATATAAATACTTAGGATATTACCTGAGTTATCATTTTTTTCAAATTTATTTAATGTAAAACTAACTTTTATAGTTCAAAATTTTATATTTGTTTATTATATTAATTGGTTCGAATAAATAAAAAGAGTTATCAAATTTTTTTTATCTAATTTATTATTCTAAATAAAATACCCAAAATAAAATTTTTAAGTTTATTATAAAAAACAAAATATCCTAAGGAATAAATTAAGTTTTACTATCTAGTTGAACAAAAGTTAAACATTTGGTAAAATAGAAGGAGAGATATGGACAAAAACAAAACATTAGAACTTACAAATGATTACATATTTAAAAAAGTGTTTGGTAAGAAAGAAAATGAAGATATATTAAAAGATTTATTAGAAAGTATATTAGAGATAAAAATAGATAAAATAGAAGCAATGCCAGAGGTAGAAATACAAAAAGAAAATATAGAAGATAGAATAGGAATATTAGATTTAAAAGCAACAATAAATTTTAATACAACAGTTGATATAGAAATACAAGTAAAAGATTACCATAATATGGTAGAAAGAAGTACTTTTTATATTGCAGGTTTATACCATACAGGACTAAAAACTGGGGAAGAGTTTGAATCAAATAATAAAGTAATAGGTATAAATATATTAAAATTTAATATATTTGAGTGGGAAAAATATCATTCGAAAGGAATATTAAAAGAGCAAGAATTAAATAAAATAATGACAGATGCATTGGAATTGCATTTTTTAGAATTACCAAAGTTCTTGAGGAGTAAAAATGAAGGAAATAAAAAATTAAGACAATGGTTAGACTTTATAAGTAATGAAAGAAAGGGGGAGATAGAAATGGCAGTAAAAGAGAATGAAAAAATAGCAAAGGCAAAAAAAGAGTATGAATATTTGACAGGGGATGCAGCTGTACAAAGATTAGCTTTTTTAAGAGATAAGTGGGAAAGAGATCATAATTCGGAAATAGCATGGGAAAGAAAAGAGGCGAGAAAAGAAGGAATACAAATAGGAGAATCGGAAAATAAAAAACAAATAGCTAAAGAAATGTTAAAGAGAAATATGAAAGAAGAAATAATTATAGAGATAACAAAATTGACGAACGAAGAATTAGAAAAAATAAAAAAAGAGCTATAAAATGAAATGTTATACAAATGTAAATAAAGTGATAAAAAAGACTGTGCGTAAGAGGTACGGTCTTTTTTAGAAAAATAAAGTATTTACAAAAAATAAAAAATTTCATAATATGAAGTAAATAAAAGGAGAAATATAAAAAAGTTAATTTTGAATATTTCTAAGGTATGAATTTGTTCGAAAGATTAACTTTAATGAGAAAAAGAAAAGCGAGGGCAAAGAAAATGCAAAAAATAGCAAACCGTGTAAGCCTT
>ERZ779798.288-NODE-288-length-15997-cov-14.7814_pt1 | contig 15997 bp, 8 predicted proteins | sample MGYA00433090_ERZ779798 | MGnify/ENA primary metagenome ERZ779798 (study PRJEB29588, sample SAMEA2151468) | human gut metagenome | biome: human gut; feature: human-associated habitat; material: faeces | place: Denmark | collected 2008/2010 ...
CGACAACCGCGAATACGCCAACAACGACTTCAACGAATCGCAGACGCTCTTCAGCGCCCGGCTCTCGCCGCGCGTGGGTGTCGAATGGATGGAGAAGAACCGGCTGGTTGTCGGCGTGGACATGCTCCAGAACTTCGGGCAGCACAACGGGGCGCGCGAACCGTTCCTGAGCGACGTGAAGCCCCTGATGTACTACCAGTTCACCACGAAGAACGTGCAGGCCAACGCCGGTATCTTCGACCGCAAGGAGCTCATGGGCGACTACTCCGCGGCACTCGTCAGCGACTCGGTGGCCTTCTACCACAACCGCCTGTCGGGATTCCTGGGCCGCTACGTCTCGACCCAACGGCCCGACACCTATGTCGAGTTGGCCCTCGACTGGGAGGGCATGTACTCCGAGGAGTCGCGAGAGATGTTCCGCATCCTCTCGGCCGGACGATACACCTTCGACCGCGGGTTCTACATCGGTTACGCCTTCTCGATGTTCCACTTCGCCGGATCGAAGCTCAACGAGAACGTGACGGACAACCTGATCGTGAACCCCTACGCCGGATGGAGCATCGAGGGAAGGTTTGCCTTCGACGTCAAGGCCGGGGCGCTCTTCGCTCCCCAACGCGGCCGGAGCGTGGACCACGAATGGCGGAAGCCTTACGGCGGACAGCTCGACCTGACGGTCAGCCGCTGGGGCGTGAAGATCGAGAACAACCTCTACGTGGGCAAGAACCTCCAGCCGCTGCGCGGAGAGATCGCCAACCCCGCGACGGGCATCACCTACGGGGCCGACGGCCTCTACGCCGGCGAAGCCTTCTACGCCACGACCGAACACATCTACAACCGCACGTGGGTGGGCTACGACCGCCGTTTCTTCAAAGATACGATGCACGTCGAGGCCGGCATGGTCTTCCACTACGACGGCACGGGGCTCGGCACACAGCAGGTGGTCAAGCTCTCGGTCGATATCCAGAAACTGTTCGACGTGGGTCCCAAACAGAGAAATTAATCCGTACACATATATAATATGGCAAGCGAAACCAACGAAAGCCGGGAGAAGTCGCTGAACTTCCTCGAAGAGATCATCGAAGAGTCGATCGCCAAGGGCGAAAAGCGCGTACAGACCCGTTTCCCGCCCGAGCCGAACGGCTACCTGCATATCGGCCATGCCAAGAGTATCTGCATCAACTTCGGACTGGCCAAGAAATACGGCGGACGGTGCAACCTGCGCTTCGACGACACGAACCCCGTCAAGGAGGATGTCGAGTATGTCGATTCGATCAAGCGCGACATCCAGTGGCTCGGCTTCCAGTGGGCCGAGGAGCACTACGCCTCGGACTACTTCGACCAGCTTTACGAGTGGGCCCTGGAGCTGATCCGCAAGGGGCTGGCCTACGTCGATGACCAGACACAGGAGCAGATCCGCGAGAACCGCGGCACGGTATCCGTACCGGGCACCCCCTCGCCGTGGCGCGACCGCTCGGTCGAGGAGAACCTCGACCTGTTCGTGCGCATGAAGAACGGCGAGTTCCCCGACGGTTCGAAGGTCCTCCGCGCGAAGATCGACATGGCGCATCCGAACATGCTCTTCCGCGACCCGATCATGTACCGCATCATCCACGCCGAACACCACCGCACGGGCAACAAGTGGTGCATCTACCCGATGTACGACTACGCCCACGGCCAAAGCGACTCGATCGAGCGGATCACCCACTCGATCTGCACGCTGGAGTTCGACGTGCACCGCCCGCTCTACGACTGGTTCATCCAGGCGCTGGAGATCTATCCCTCGCACCAGTACGAATTTGCCCGACTGAACCTCACCTACACGCTCATGTCGAAGCGCCGCCTGTTGAAACTCGTGCAGGAGGGCGCCGTGATGGGCTGGGACGACCCCCGTATGCCGACGATCTGCGCCCTGCGCCGCAAGGGCTACACGCCCGCCTCGGTGCGCAACTTCGCCGAGATGGTCGGTGTGGCCAAGCGCGACAACGTCATCGACCTCGGTAAACTCGAATACTGCGTGCGTGAGGACCTGAACAAGGTGGCCGAGCGCCGCATGGCCGTGCTCAACCCCCTGAAGGTCGTCATCACGAACTACCCCGAAGAGAAGACCGAATACTTCACGGCGATCAACAACCCCGAGGACGAAGCGGCCGGAACGCGCCAGGTTCCCTTCTCGCGCGAGCTCTACATCGAGCGCGACGACTTCATGGAGAACCCGCCGAAGAAGTTCTTCCGTCTGCAGCCGGGCGGCGAGGTGCGCCTGCGCTATGCCTACCTGATCAAGTGCGAGGAGATCGTCAAGGATGCCGAGGGCAACATCACCGAACTGCGCTGCACCTACGACCCGATGTCCGGCAACGGCTCGTCGAGCGACGGCCGCCGCGTGAAGGGCGTCATCCACTGGGTGTCGGCACGGGATGCCGTGGAGGCCGAGGTACGCCTCTTCAACCCGCTCTTCACGAAGGAGAACCCCGACGACGTGGAGGAGGGACAGACCTGGGAGGACAACCTCAACCCCGAGTCGATGGTCAAGATCACGGGCTATCTGGAGCCTTCGCTGCGCGAGACACCCGTAGGCCAGGCCGTGCAGTTCGAGCGCGTGGGCTACTTCTGCCCCGATACGGACTCGACGCCCGAACACCTGGTGTTCAACCGCACCGTGACGCTCAAAGACTCCTGGGCCAAGATCAACAAGTAAATCGGCCCCTGCAAAGCAAGCAAAAGCGGGCGGAGATTCGAGGAATCTCCGCCCGCTTTTTTTGTATCCCTGCGGCGGCTACACCTTACCTTATCCGCCACGCCTCACATCATCCGCCCGAAGGTTTGCCGGCCCAGGAAATAACGCACGAGGATTGACCCGGCGTAGATATGCCTCGACTCGCTCCGGATTGCGGCGCGGATCGCACGCCGCTTGCGGGCCAGAGCCCCGTGCCAGCGGAGGAAGTCCCGCCAGGCGCGGAAGACCGCCCGGAAGTTGTCGGCCCGCCCCTGCATGAGGTACGACAGGGCCGCCAGCAGGTCGAGCCCCGGGCGCACGACAGCGACCACGGCGCGCTGCCACGGCGTGGCGCACTTGAAGAGCATCGCCAGGTTGTTGCGGTGGTTATAGAAGACCTTCGACGGGGAGTCGGTCTGGAGCGTGCCGCCGCCGAGGTGGTAGACCCTGCTCTCGGGCACGACCCGCACGCGGTAACCTGCCAGCTGCATGCGCCAGCAGAGGTCGATCTCCTCCATGTGGGCAAAGAAGTCGGCATCGAAGCCCCCCAATGCATGGAAAAGATCGGCGCGGCAGCAGAAAGCCGCCCCGCTTACCCAGAAGACGTCGCGTTCGTCGTCATACTGCCCCGCATCCTCCTCGACCGTGCGCAGGATGCGGCCCCGGCAGAAGGGGTAACCCAGAAAGTCGATGAAGCCGCCCGAGGCTCCGGCGTATTCGAACTTCGTGCGTTCGAGGCAGGAGATCAGCTTGGGCGAGACGACCGCCACGTCGGGATTCCGGTCGAGGCACTCGAGAAGCGGTTCGAGCCAGCCGGCGGGGGTCTCGACATCGGAATTCAGAAGGATGTAGTAATCGGCCTCGATCCGTTCGAGCGCACGGTCGTATCCGCCGGCAAAACCGTAGTTGCGATCCATGCGCAACAGCGTGACCGTCGGGAACTCCCGGCCGAGCAGCGCCACCGAACCGTCCGTCGATCCGTTGTCGGCCACGATGACCTCCACCCCGTTCGGAGCGGCAGCGACGACGCTTGGCAGGAAACGGCGCAGGTGGTCCTCGCCGTTCCAGTTCAGTATGACGATCTTAGCGGTTGCCATCGGTCTTCCTGCGTTTGTGTTTCCAGCGGCGGTGCGACCACATCCAGAGTTCGGGCCGCTCGCGGATGACCGACTCCAGCTGGCGGACGTAGCGTCCGGTGATCTCGTTGGGCCCGACCTCCTCCACCCCGTCGTACAGGGGGACAAACGACATCCGGTAACGGCCCCGCCGCAGGCGGTCCATCCGCACGAAATAGACCGGAAGATGACAGCGCAGAGCCAGTTTCTCGCCGCCGTCGAAGAAGATCGTATCCTGATTGAGAAAACGGAACCAATGGCTGTCGGGGCGCCGCGGTGGATTCTGGTCGGCGATCAGCCCCATGACAAGGTTCTTGCCCGCAAAACCCGTATCGCGGTGGCGGAGGTAGAAACGCAGGCACTCCTTCATCGGGACCGTCGTGGCGTAGTCACCGTTGCGCAGGCGCTGGTAGAGACGCTCCGCCACGCGGCTCCGCAATGGATGGTAGACGGCCACGACAATCTGCGACAGTTCGTAGAGACCCCAGTAGGAGCAGTACTCCCAACAGCCGAAATGGGCCGTCATTGCGATCCAGTCGCGGCCGTGGACCCGGGCGCGGTGCTCCTCGAGCCCCTCCACGGTGAGGACCCGGCGCCCCTTGCGGGGAGTCATGTGGGCCATATTGACCGTATCGACGAACATCTCGGCAAGCGTGCGGTAGAAACGCCGGCAGATCCGCGCCAGCTCTTCCTCGCTCTTCTCGGGAAAGGAGTTGTGCAGATTCATCCACACCACCTTCCGGCGATAACGGATGCAGTAGCACAACAGGAAATAGATCAAATCCTCGATGACATAGTACTTGAGCCAATAGGGCAGGATGGCGAACAGCCGTGCCCCCAGCCAGAGTACCTCCAGCCAGATTCGCTGTATGAGATTGAGTTCCGCGCGCTGCATGATGGGGATAGGCTTTGTCAGGATTCGGTCCCCGCCCCGCAACTGTCGGCATCCGCGGCATCGGGGCGGGCGTGTCGGGGTTTGGGTTTGCCCGCCACGACGATCACGAACTCTCCCTTGGGTTCGGTCGTCCGGAAATAGTCGAGTACCTCGGCGATCGTACCGCGCACGGTCTGCTCGAACTTCTTGGTCAGCTCGCGCGATACGGAGACGCCGCGCTCCGGGCCGAAGACCTCCGCGAACTGCTCCAGACACTTGACCACGCGGTAGGGCGACTCGTAGAAGATCATCGTGCGCTCCTCACCGGCCAGCGCCTGCAGCTGTTTGGCTCGTCCCTTCTTCTGGGGCAGGAACCCCTCGAAGCAGAAACGGTCGCACGGAAAGCCGCTCTGTACCAGCGCCGGGATCAGCGCCGTGGCCCCGGGCAGCGTCTCGACTTCGACACCGGCCTCGACGCACGTGCGCACGAGCAGGAAACCCGGATCCGAAATGCCCGGCGTCCCGGCATCCGAGACGAGCGCCGCACTGCGCCCGGCCGCGATCTCGTCGGCCACCATGCGCACCGTGGCGTGCTCGTTGAACTTGTGGTGGGAGTAGAGTTTCTTCTCGATGCCCAGGTGGCGCAGCAGGAACGAGGTCGTGCGCGTATCCTCGGCCAGGATGAAATCGACCTCACGGAGCACGCGCACGGCGCGCAACGTGATGTCATCGAGGTTGCCGATCGGCGTCGGCACGATATAGAGCCGGGCCATGCGTCAGAGGTATTTCCGTTCGAGCAACTCCATCAGCAGCACCGCCCCGTCCGAATTGGGATTCCAGGCATAATGCTCGGCAATGTAGATCACGCAGTCGTCGAGGTTGTCGAACCCGTTGAGCGCATCGATCGCAGCTTCATAGGCCGCACCGTCGCCGCCGAACAGATCGCGGATAAGCAGGAAACGGTCGTTGATCCCGATGGCGCGGCGCAGATCGGTCACCGGCTCGTTGCGGAGCAGCTCCGAGGCGCGGTCACGCGGCGGGGCGATCGTATCGGCAAGGGTCTGGACGTCGTGATTGATCACCTCGCCCAGCACGGCCCCGGGAGCGGCTGCGGCCAACTCGTCGGCAAACGAGCCGTGCACGACGGGATCCACCTCGGCGGACTCGCCGGCGTCGGTTCCGTCCGGGACCGCCTCGGCCGGAGCAACCGGAGCCTCCGACAGATCCCGCCCGAATGCGGCGGACGGGCCCGTCTCGACCCGGCGGCCGAATACCTCGGCGATGGAGGGTCTTCCCGCACGGCGCTCGTCCGAAGGACGTTCCGGAGCCGGAGCGACCCGGTCGGCGGCCGGAGCGGGAGTCGGTTCGGGAACAGCCGGCGCCTGCGGCTTGACCGACGGAGCATCGTTGCCGTAAAGCGACATGATGACCCGCTGTTTGTGGCGGTGGCGGAGATTGGCATTCTCCTCCGGGCCGAACAGCGTAGGAGCCACGGTGTGCGGCCGTTCGGAGGCAGTCTCAGAGGCAGTCTCGGGAGCTGGAGCCGGAACGGAAGGTTGCACGAACGAGGGTTCCGCATCGGGTGCGGGCCGGAGCTCGGGCTCGGGCTCGGGCTGCGTTTCGGGAACGGGAGCAACGGCCGGTTCAGCAGCCTGCCCGGATTCGGAGGCAGGTGCGGGGACATCGGCTGCGGCAGGTTCACGCCCGGCAATAGGCTCCGCTACAGCGGCAGGCACGGGTTCAGGTTCAGCCGCAGCCTCCGGTTCTGCAACAGCGGGCGCTTCGGCACCCGCGGCAGGCGCAAGTCCGGCTACCGGTTCGTCGGCAACGGGTTCGTCGGCCGGCTCAGCCTCAGGCTCTACCCCCGCAGCAGCAAGAGGCGGTTCCTCGGAGACCTCGTCCAGCGGCACGGCCTGCTGAAGTTCGGGGTCCGCCACCGAATGCGGATCGAGCGACAACACCTCGCCCAGATCCAGCGCCTCGGGCATTTCGAACGCTTCGGAAACGGGTTCCGCCCCGACATCCCCCACCGGTTCCGCCGTTGCCGGAACTTCCGGCAGTGCATCGCCCGAAGGCGCGAAACGAAGGGCATCGTACACCCGGCGCAACTTCTCGAGCGCCAGGTCGCGCTCCAAAGCATCGACTCGGCCGGATGCACTCCAGCCATCAACCAGTTGCGTCAGTTCCTGCAAAGCCTGCTGCACACCTGTCAAATCCATAGCCGTATTCATTTTGCCTCCAAAGATAGGAAAAAATTCAGGAACACACGGCCTCCCGCAGCGGCGTTTTTTCGGAAACATCCGATTTTCGGGCCGAAAAACGACGCCGTGACGTAGGGTACGGCTCCGATTGTCCGTGTAATAAAATGAACAGCAGTCCCAAAAGACCGCATCCGATGGGAATCTCGCTTTTTTTGCTTAATTTTGTTTGAATCACAGAACACTTATCCCGAAACCGACCATGAACCTCAAACCGCTTCTGCTGATGCTCGGCCTGGCCTGCATCCCCGCGACTCTCGCGGCACAGAAAACCTATTCGCTCTCCTCTCCGGACGGCAACCTCCGCACGACGGTCACCGTAGGCGACGAAATCCGCCTCAGGCTCGATGCCGGCGACACCCCGCTGCTCGCCCCGTCGCCCGTCGCCATGACCCTCGAAGGTGGCGAAGTACTCGGACAAAACGCCCGTGTCGTCCGGACGAAAAAGAGTTCCGTCGATCAGACGATCGCCTCGCCCCTCTACAAGAAAAACCGGGTCGTGGAGCGTTACAACCAGCTGACGCTCTCGTTCCGCGGAGACTTCGGCCTCATCGTCCGCCTCTACGACGACGGACTGGCCTACCGCTTCACCACCGACCGCAAAGGCACGCTCCGCGTCGAGGACGAATGCGTCGCCTTCACCTTCCCCTCAGACTGCCGGGCCGTCGTACCCTACGTCGCACGCGGCAAGGAGTTCGACTTCGAGAGCCAGTTCTTCAACTCGTTCGAAAACACCTACACTACGGCCCCGATCACGGAACTCAACCCCGGAAGGCTGATCTTCCTTCCGGCGCTCGTCGAGTTGGACGGCGGCTACAAACTGGTCATCACGGAAGCCGACCTCGAAGGCTATCCGGGCCTCTACCTGCGCGGCAACGGCGAAACGCCCGAACTGCGCGGCGTCTTCGCCCCCTACCCCAAGCGCGAGGAGCAGGGAGGACACAACCGGTTGCAAATGCTCGTGCGCGAGCGCGAAGGATACATTGCCTCGACCGTCGGCAGCAGAGCCTTCCCGTGGCGCACGGTGATCGTCGCCCGGGAGGACCGCGAGCTGCTCGACAACGACATGGTCTACCGCCTGGCACCCGAATCCAGGATCGGGGACACCTCGTGGATCAGGCCCGGAAAGGTGGCATGGGACTGGTGGAACGACTGGAACCTCTACGGCGTGGACTTCGAGGCCGGCATCAACAACGACACCTACAAATACTACATCGACTTCGCCTCGCGGAACGGCATCGAATACGTGATCCTCGACGAGGGCTGGGCCGTGAACAAGAAGGCCGACCTGATGCAGGTGGTACCCGAAATCGACCTCCGCGAACTGGTGTCGTACGCCCGTGAGCGGAATGTCGGGATCATCCTCTGGGCCGGATACCACGCCTTCGACCGCGACATGGAGCGCGTCGTGAGCTACTTCGCCGAGATGGGCGTCAAGGGCTTCAAGGTCGATTTCATGGACCGCGACGACCAGAAGATCGTCGATTTCCTCCACCGTGCCGCACACGTCTGCGCCGAGCACCGCATGCTGCTCGACTTCCACGGCATCTTCAAGCCGACGGGGCTCAACCGCACGTGGCCCAACGTCATCAACTACGAGGGGGTCTTCGGCCTTGAACAGATGAAGTGGTCGCCCGAGACGGTCGATCAGGTGACCTACGACGTCACCATGCCCTTCATCCGCATGGTCGCCGGGACAATGGACTACACGCAGGGCGCCATGCGCAACGCCACGCGGCGAAACTACCGTCCGGTCAATACGGAGCCGATGAGCCAGGGCACCCGCTGCCGTCAGCTGGCCGAGTACATCGTCTTCGAATCGCCGCTCAACATGCTCTGCGACTCGCCGTCGAACTACCTCAAGGAGCCCGAATGCTTCGGCTTCATCGCCTCCGTGCCGACCGTCTGGGACCGCACGGAAGCTCTCGACGGAAAACTCGGCGAACGGATCGCCATCGCCCGGCAGTCGGGCGACACATGGTATGTCGGGGCGCTGACGAACTGGGATGCGCGCGAAGTGGTGCTCGACCTCTCGTTCCTCGAGGGTGACGGCTGGAAGGTCGAGAGCTTCAGCGACGGCAGGAACGCCCACCGCGCCGCCTGCGACTACGTAAAGCGGACGGAGATGCTGCCCGCAGACAAGAAACTGACGGTGAAGATGGCTCCCGGAGGCGGGTTCGCCGCCCGAATCTACCGGTAACGGGGAAGATCCGGCACGGATACGGCGGGGAGCTGCGGCGCAGGCTGCAGCTCCCCGCTCCGTTTCGGGCGGATCGGAATCTTTTTTCAGCCGGGAAGGTAGGGGTTCGGCCCGCTGATCCGTGAATAGAATAGATGAACATGCAAAACAGACATATCGACCACCTGATCGCACGCCACCTCGACGGCGAGCGTCTCTCCGATGCCGAGCAGGCCGAACTTCTCGACTGGCTCCGCTCCTCGGAGGAACATCGCCGCAACTATCTCGACGCCTACGACGCATGGGGAGAGGAACACCTGACCGACACCTGTTTCGATGCCGAAGCAGCCTACCGCCGCTTCACGGAACGGGTCGCCACCCCGGCGAAGCTCCCTGCCCCTCTGCCCCTCCGGCAAAACCGACCGCTCCGGCGGCGCATCGTCGGGATCGCCTGCGCGGCTGCCTGCAGCATACTGCTGGTTACCGGATTCTTCCTCCGCGGCAGGGCGGAACAACAGATCCCGGACATTCGGGAGTTTGCCCGGGCGACAGAGGCTCCCGCATACACCGAAAAGGAGGTACAGCTTGTACTCTCGGAACAGAAGACGGTGCGGCTCGAGGAGAAACGCACCTCGATCCGTTACGACGCCTCCGAGATCCACATCAACGAAGACGCCCGCGAACCGATCACCAAAAAGGAGGTGGCCGCATTCAACCAACTGCTCGTCCCCTACGGCAAGCAAACGACCCTGACGCTGGCCGACGGCACCCGCGTGTGGGTGAATGCCGGGTCACGGCTGATCTACCCGTCGGCATTCGACAGCCACAGCCGCGAAATCTACGCCGAAGGCGAAATCTACATCGAGGTGGCCCACGACGCCGCACGGCCCTTCACCCTGCACACCGGAAAAATGGACATCCGCGTACTGGGAACCCGGTTCTACGTCTCCTCCTACGGACGTGACAGGGCCCAGGAGGTGGTGCTCCGGTCGGGTTCGGTAAGCGTCGCACCGACCGGCGCCCCCGAGCGCGGCATCCGGATCGAGCCCGACCAGCGCGCTTCGCTCGACACCGCCGGCACGTTCCGCATCCGCAAGGTTCGCGCCGAAGACTATATCAGCTGGATCCACGGATACTACCGCTTCGACAACACGCCGCTCTCCGACGTGCTCGCACGGCTTGCCCGATATTACAACCGGACGTTCGACTGCTCCCCCGAAGTCGGCGTCATGACCATCTCGGGAAAACTCGAACTCAACGACGATCCCGGCGAGGTGCTGCGGGTCCTCTCGCTCACGGCCCCGATCCGGTTCCGGGCCTCCGAGACGGGATTCAGCCTCTGCTCGGCACAAAATGCACGAAAGGAACACGACAACAATCCAAACCGAATGCCTATGGAAAATCACGACCCGAGTTGAAAAAAGCCGGGCAGTGTCCCCCAACACGGCCCGGCACGAAATGAAATCTAAAAATTACCCTATTCTAAACTTCAATTCATTGCAAATGTACAACAAAAATGGCAATATCGGGACCCCTGTACCCGATAATAAGCAATTATCCCGTCTGCTACGGATAAAAGTCCTGTTTTTGCTGGCCGCAATCGGGTTGTTCGGCTCTGTCGCCGCACAGACGTCCGCCCCGGATGCACGCATCTCGCTCAACCTGCAGAATGTCCCTCTCAAGGAGGTATTCTCGCGCATCGAAGACCAAAGCAACTATATTTTCGTCTACTACGACAACATCCTCGACGCCTCGCGCCGCGTGTCGATCAGCGTCTCGGACCAAACCGTCGGGGATGTGCTCGAAGTGCTCTTCGCCGGAACGGAGAACACCTGGAAACTCTCCGGACGGCAGATCGTCATCGGCAAGGCCGCAGCAGCGGGTAAAGCCGAGAAGCAGACCACGCTGCGCGTCATGGGTTCGGTCAAGGATCACAGCGGCGAGCCCCTGATCGGCGTGACGGTATTCGTGAAGGAGCGGCCCAACATCGGCACGGCCACCGACATCAACGGAAACTACCTGATCGACGTACTGCCCGACGACGTACTGGAATTCAGCTACGTGGGTTACAAGACCCAGGATGTGGCCGTCGCCGGACGCGGCCTGCTCGACGTCGTGCTCGAACAGAACGACGCCCTGCTCGATGCCGTGGAGGTGGTCGGATACGGTGTACAGAAAAAGATCAGCGTCATCGGCTCGCAGCAGAGCATCCAGGTCGATGAACTCAAGGTGCCGGCCGCCAACCTCACGCAGGGACTCGCCGGCCGTGTCGCCGGTCTGGTCTCCGTACAGAGGACCAGCGAGCCGGGATTCGACGATGCGGACATCTACATCCGCGGCATCTCGACCCTGACGGCCAGCATGAGTGCACCGCTGACGCTCGTGGACGGCGTGCCCCGCTCGTTCGCCAACGTCGATCCGGAGGATATCGAGAGTTTCTCGATCCTCAAGGATGCTTCGGCCACGGCCGTCTACGGCGTGCGCGGAGCGAACGGCGTCATCATCATCAACACCAAGAGCGGTCTGAAAGGACGTCCGAAGTTCACCGTACGCTACACCGAGGGCATCACGACCCCGACGAAAATCACCGACTTCGTCGATGGCGCCACTTACATGGAGATGTCGAACGAAGCCTCGACAACGCGCGGCGGCGGTACGCTATACAGCCGCGAAGTGATCGAAAAGACCCGCACGCATGCCGACCCCTATCTCTACCCCAATGTGGACTGGATGGACGAGATCCTGCGCGACTACAGCCACAACCGTTCGGCGAACGTCAATGTGTCGGGAGGATCGGACAAGGCCGTATACTACATCGGACTGGCCTATTACGACGAGGACGGCATGTACAAGGACACGAAGCTGGCCGACTACAACTCGAATACCTACTACCGCCGGTACAACGTCACGACCAACCTGACCCTCAATCCGTTTCGCACCACCGAGATCAAGCTGGGCATCCAGGGATACCTGGCCAATGCCAACTACCCCGCTTCGTCGCAGGCCACGATCTTCGAATCGGCCTACTTCACCCAGCCCACCTACATCGCCCCGATGTATCCCGACGGCAAGTTGGGCGCCTTCTCGGGCGGAGGGCTCAACCCCGTAGCCGAGCTCGGCGCCACGGGTTATGCCAACCAGTGGCGTAGCCAGGTCTACTCGAACCTGCGCGTCACGCAGCAGCTCTGCAAGGGGCTGTCGATCACGGGCATGTTCTCGTTCGACACTTACAACTACACCAGCAACCGCTTCACCAAGTCGCCCAACACCTACCACGCCACGGGGCGCGACGCCAACGGCAACCTGATCTACGAGCAGACCCGGCAGGGCACCGAGAACCTCGCCTACAGCCTCAGCGCCAAGGGTGACCGCACGATCTACCTCGAGGCGGCGCTCAACTACAAGAACACCTTCGGGCGCCACGACGTGTCGGGCATGCTGCTCTTCAACCAGAGCGACGAGATCAACACGAAGGCAACCAACGTCGAGGAGGCCCTGCCTTACCGCTTCCGCGGTCTGGCCGGCCGCTTCACCTACGGCTTCGACGACCGCTACTTCGCCGAATTCAACTTCGGATACAACGGCTCGGAGAACTTCGCCCCCAAGAACCGATACGGGTTCTTTCCGTCGATGGGTCTGGGCTGGGTGATCTCCAACGAGTCCTTCTTCGAGCCGCTCACAGGCGTCATCCAGTACCTAAAGGTCCGCGGAACGTGGGGCCAGGTCGGCAACAGCCAGATCAGCGGCCGACGGTTCGCCTATCTGGCCACCGTCACCGACAGCAGTTCGACAAGCTATACCTTCGGCAAGAACATGGACCAGAACTTCGGCACGACGGCCATCAACGAATATGCCGTAGACGTGACGTGGGAGGTGGCCGACAAGACCGACATCGGAGTGGACATGCGCCTGCTGAACAACAAGCTCAACTTCCAGTTCGACTACTTCAAGGAGTCGCGCGAGGGCATCTACCTCCGCCGCTCGAGCATCCCGGCCTACGTCGGAATGATCAACAACCCCTACGGCAACATCGGCAGGGTCGAGAACAAGGGTGTCGAATTCTCGATCAACTATGCCAACTCGTGGGGCGACTGGTCGCTGAGCCTGATGGGCAACTACTCGTTCAACCGCAACAAGGTGCTCGAGGACGACAGCACGGCAGCCTATCCGTGGCAGAGCACCATCGGCAACAAGGTCGGACAGCGTTTCGGGCTGGTGGCCCTCGGGCTGTTTGAAAGCTACGAGGAGATCGCCGCATCGCCCATGCAGACCGGCGACACCCGTCCGGGCGACATCAAGTACAAGGACGTGAACGGCGACGGCAAGATCGACGAGTACGACAAGGTGCCCATCGGCTGGGGCAGCGTCCCCGAGATCATGTACGGCTTCGGTTTCTCGATAGGCTGGAAGAACCTCTCGCTCACGGCCATGTTCCAGGGCGCCGCACACGTGGACGCCATGCTCAGCGGCGAGGGCGTGCTGCCCTTCTCGCAGGGTTCGAGCCGCGGCAACCTGCTGAGCAACATCACCGACCGCTGGACCGAACAGAATCCCAGCCAGGATGTCTTCTACCCCCGCCTCTCGATCGGCAACATCAACATGAACTACGAGACCAGCACGTGGTGGCTCAAAAATACCGACTACCTGCGCCTGAAGAACATCGAACTCTCCTACCGACTGCCCGACCGCTGGATGAAACGGATCCACCTGGACAATGCCCGCGTCTTCATCCAGGGCGTGAACCTACTCACGTTCAGCTCGTTCAAGATCTGGGACGTGGAACTCGGAGACGGACGCGGCGCCCGCTACCCGAACATCGCCTCCGTCAGTCTGGGCGTAAACTTCAACTTCTAAACACCGATTGGCCATGAAACTCAAAATAACACTGCTTGCACTGGCTTCGGCCGCCGTCTGCCTGACCGCCTGCAACGACGACTTCTTCGATCAGGTTCCCGACGACCGCATCACCATCGAACAGGTCTTCCAACGGACCACCTACTCTGAGAAATACCTCGCCACGGTATACGGCTACATCAAGGACGAGTCGCACCGCACGAGCCCCATTCCGTGGGACCCCTGCTCGGACGACCTCGACGTCACCTACGACCGTGAGGACTACAACTCCTTCAAAATCAATCTCGGAAACTGGAGTGCCTCGTCGAACTACTACGAATTCTGGAGCCATTTCTACCGCGGCATCCGTTCAGCCACCTACTTCATCCAGCACATCGGCGAGAATCAGGAGATGCTCAACGACCCGACGCGCGGCCCGCTCGTGGTCGAGCAGTACAAGAACGAAGCCCGCTTCCTGCGCGCGTGGTTCTATTACAACATCCTGCGCCAGTACGGTCCCTGTGTGCTGCTGGGAGACGAGGTGCTTCCCGGTGACCTTGACCGCGACGACGTCAAGATGAACCTGCCCCGCAGCTCCTACGACGAGTGCGTGGACTACATCGTGAGCGAACTCGACGACATCATCGACAACAAGCGGCTGCCGCTGCATTTCACCGCGCAGGCCGACAAGGACTACGGACGCGCCACGCTGGCCATGTGCATGGGGCTGAAAAGCCGCGTGCTTCTGCTGGCCGCAAGCCCGCAGTTCAACGGCAACCCGGCCTATGCCAACGTCGTGAACAAGGACGGCAAGCACCTGTTCGCCACCTCGTACGACGCGGAGAAGTGGAAGCGCGCCGCACAGGCCGCCAAGGACGTTATCGACCTGGGAATCTTCGATCTCTACAAGGTATATCACAAGGACGGGACGATCGATCCCTACCTGTCGTGCCGCAACGTATTCCTCGAGAACTGGAACTGCGAAGTCATGATGGTCCGGATCGCCAACAGCCTCAGCGGCTGGGAGCGTTCCGCCTCTCCCCGGCAGTTCAGCGGCTACGAGAGCATGGGCGCCACGCAGCAGCTCGTCGATGCGTTCCGCATGGCCGACGGCTCGGCGATCACCCCTCAGCAGGAGACCGGATTCTCGACCGAAGCCTACAAGGATGCCGAGACCGGATGGGTATTCGCCCCGGCCGGAACACGCAACATGTATGTCAATCGCGAGCCGCGTTTCTATGTGAACATCTGCTTCAACGGCGCCTACTGGATCGGTGACCAGAAGACCCGCATCCAGCTCTACTACTCGGGAGGTTCGGGCAAGAAGGGCACGTGGGACTATCCCCGCTCGGGTTATATCGCCATCAAGAATGTCTCGCCGTCGTCCAACCCCAAGAACAACAACTACATCAAGCGGCCGTTCCTGATGATGCGCTACGCCGAGATGCTGCTCAACTACATCGAGGCACTCAACGAATACGATCCGGGGAATCCCGACATCGAGAAGTATCTCAACCAGATCCGCGAGCGCGGAGGCCTGGGGCCCGTACAGTCGGGACTCTCGCCGGACCTCATGCGCGAACAGATCCGGCTGGAGCGCCGCATCGAGCTCTGTTTCGAGCAACTCCGCTACTTCGACACGCGGCGCTGGCTGATCGCCGAGCAGACCGATGCAGGACCGTTCTACGGCATGAACGTCGATGCCGGCAACAGCTTCACCGACGAGGCCTTCTACGAGCGGACCGTGTTCGAAACCCGGGTCTTCCGCCCCGAATTCTACCTCTTCCCCATTCCGCAGTCCGAGATCAACCGCGACCCGCAGATCGTACAGAATCCCGGATGGTAAACACGAAAAACAGAAAGACATGAACCAATCCAGATATACGGCCCTGCTTGCGTGCGGCCTACTCTTCACCGCCTGCGAGAACCCCATCAGCGACGACATGAACGTCGCCAGGCCCGAGAGCTACACGACGGTCTACACGGTCAATGCCGTGGACGACGACTCGAAGAGCGCGCTGACTT
>ERZ779798.301-NODE-301-length-15564-cov-4.42324_pt1 | contig 15564 bp, 13 predicted proteins | sample MGYA00433090_ERZ779798 | MGnify/ENA primary metagenome ERZ779798 (study PRJEB29588, sample SAMEA2151468) | human gut metagenome | biome: human gut; feature: human-associated habitat; material: faeces | place: Denmark | collected 2008/2010 ...
ATGGATGGCGAATTGGCGGCGGTTGCGTACGATATCGATACATGTAACAGAACATCTAGTACTTCTTAGTTTCAATACATCTTATACAGTAAAGATTAACATGGCAGATATTCACAAATTACGGGTTACCGCAATCGTTACCTTGAAAGGAGATATATGGGAAAGATTGAGATTACAAAGAAAGTGCTTGGTATCTGTGCGACGAATTGTTATACGGTAGTTGATACAGAGACGAAGGAAGCGCTTATTATAGATCCGGCGGATCGCGCAGATGTGTTGATTCGCGATTGGAAGGATAAAGGTGTGACACCAACGACGGTGCTCTTGACGCATGGACATTTTGACCATATTGGGGCACTGGCTGGCGTGAAGAAGGAGTACCCGGAGATCAGGGTGTATGCGGCAGCAGAGGAGAAGGAAGTCATGGAGAGTCCGGCTCTGAATCTGTCATCGTCATTCGGCGCAGCATTTACGGCGCAGGCGGATATCTATCTGGAGGATGGCGCCGAGATCGAGGTACTTGGACGGAAATGTAAGTGCCTGTTAGTACCGGGACATACGAAGGGCGGCATGTGCTATTATTTCCCAGAGGAGAATGTAGTTTTTACCGGCGATACGCTGTTTTGCTACAGTGTCGGAAGAACGGACTTCCCGACGGGCGATGCGAAGGCTCTGGAAGATGCCATTCGTGAGAAATTATTTGTGCTTCCAGATGAGACACTCGTGCTTCCGGGACATGATGCACAGACAATGATTGGAAAGGAAAAGACGGGCAATCCGTATTTCTAAGATGATACTGCTAGACCAGAATAACCAATTATATAACAACGACCTGCGGGCGATGATCATGGCGTTTTATCCGGGGGTAAAGATCGTCGAGGACGCGGGCTTGTCCGACGATTTTGATCTGCGGCTCCTGATCCGATATGAGGAAGCTTTTACGATTCTCACTGTGTGCAAGCATGGACATGAGTGCGACAAGCCGGATGATCTGCAGGAGGTGCCAGAGCTTCCGGCGTATAAGGATAAGCTGTTGATATCCACCTGTGGACTGCGGGCGAAGATTCTTGTTGATTACCGGAATAAGCCAGAATTCCGAAATGTGTTGAAAATGGCGTCTTACCGGCTGCTTGGACAGTTTGCAGACCGGAGACTTCCGTGGGGCGACCTGACGGGAGTACGTCCGACGAAGATCGCGATGACGAAGCTTCTGGAGTATCTGGCGGAACAGACAGATGAAGCTGGCATGAACGGACGTGATGCCGAGGAGCATGCAGATCGGACACATGAAAAACAGCAGGAAATACACGATAGAATCGTACAATATTACCGCGATATCTACGACACAAGCGTGCAGAAAGCAGAGCTTGCAACGGCGGTGGCAGAAAACGAGCATCGTCTGGTGAAGGGAATTGATCTCGACAACGACTATTGTCTGTATGTCGGGATTCCGTTTTGCCCAAGCCGGTGTCTGTATTGTTCCTTCACATCGTATCCGATTGGGATTTATGCGGAGAAAGCAAAGACCTATATTGACACGCTCTGTAAGGAGTTAGCCTATGTGGCAGAACAGTATAAGCACAAACGGTTAGTTGCAATCTACATTGGCGGCGGAACGCCGACGTCGATCTCGCATGAGCTGCTTGCGGTGCTATTGAAGCAGATTCAGACCGTATTCCGGTTGCAGGAACCGGAGGTTGCCGATGGGCTTGTGGAGTTTACCGTGGAGGCAGGACGCCCGGACAGCATCACCCCGGAGAAGCTTGCGGTGATGAAGGAATATGGCGTGACGCGGATCAGCATCAATCCACAGACGATGAATGACGAGACACTACGGACAATCGGGCGTGCGCACAATGCGGCTCAGGTGAAGGAAGCATTTGCGATGGCAAGGCAGGCGGGCTTTGATAACATCAACATGGATCTGATTGCGGGACTTCCGGGAGAAGACTTACACGCGATGAAACATACGTTAGAAGAAATCCGGGCATTGGCACCGGAGAGCCTGACGGTACATTCCCTGGCAATCAAGCGTGCAGCGAATCTGAACCAGCAGATGGATGATTACAAATCCACAATCCATCATGACATGGATGCGATGCATACGGCGGCACAGGAGACGGCGCAGGCACTTGGCATGGAACCGTATTATCTGTACCGGCAGAAAAATATCGGCGGCAATCTGGAGAATGTCGGATATGCGAAGCCGGGCTGCGAATGCTTATATAATATTTTGATTATGGAAGAGATGACAGATATCATTGCGGCGGGCGCAGGCGCGTCGACGAAGCTTGTCTATCATGCGGAAAATCGTGTGGAGCGGGTAGAAAACTGCAAATCTGTCGATGATTATATCAACCGTTTTGATGAAATGCTTGACCGAAAGCGCAAAGCGTTTTAAAATCGAACGAGAATGAATACAAGCGGGAGGAAAAAGATGGCAATGAAGAAGAAGCCGGTAACCGGCATGAAAGATATATTACCAAAGGAGATGGCAATCCGTGATTACTGCATCGCTTTAATCAAGGATACCTATAAGACATTTGGATTTAATTCGATGGAGACACCTTGTGTCGAGCATATCGAGAACCTGAACAGCAAGCAGGGCGGCGAGAATGAGAAGCTCATCTTCAAGATCCTGAAGCGTGGTGAGAAGCTGAAGATCGACGAGGCAAAGGAAGAGTTAGATCTTGTTGACGGCGGACTTCGTTATGATCTGACCGTGCCACTTTGCAGATATTATTCGAACAATGCAAACGAACTGCCGAGCCCGTTTAAGGCGTTGCAGATGGGAAATGTATGGAGAGCCGACCGCCCGCAGCGAGGACGTTACAGACAGTTCATGCAATGCGATATTGATATCTTAGGTGAGCCGACAATCTTGGCAGAGATCGAGCTGATCTTAGCGACGACGACACTGCTTGGCAAGCTGGATTTCAAGAACTTCACGATCCGTATCAATGACCGTCGTATCTTGAAGGCGATGGCTGCTTACAGCGGATTTGCGGAAGCAGATTATGATACCGTATTTATTATCCTCGATAAGATGGATAAGATCGGTTTGGATGGCGTCAAGGAAGAACTTCTGAAGGAAGGTTACGCAGAGGATGCGGTGACAAAATATCTCGAACTGTTCGAGAAGGTAACAGCCGATATCAGTGGTGTACAGTATCTGAAGGAGACACTTGGCGAGTTCTTGCCGGAAGAGGTTGCTGAGAACTTAAAGACGATCATCGACAGTGTGGAGAGCACGAAGAGTGCTGATTTCAAGATGGCATTTGATCCGACACTGGTACGCGGTATGTCTTACTATACAGGTCCAATCTTCGAGATTTCGATGGATGAGTATGGCGGATCGGTCGGCGGCGGCGGACGTTACGATGAGATGATCGGCAAATTCACCGGTCAGCCAACACCGGCATGTGGATTCTCCATCGGTTTTGAGCGAATCATCATGCTGCTTCTCGAGCGCGATTTTGAGATACCGGGAAGCAAGAACAAGATCGCATACCTAATCGATAAAAAGATGCCAAGCGACAAGCTGCTTAAGATCTTAGAGCAGGCAAAACAGGCAAGAGCCGAGGGGCAGATCGTGAATATCGCAATCATGAAGAAGAACAAGAAGTTCCAGAAGGATCAGATGATTACAGAGGGCTATACACAGTTCGAAGAGTTCTATGCGGATTCCTTTGAGGGGTAACCATTATTTATGATATGAAAACGCTCCGTAGCTGATGTAGATAATCGCGAACTCAGAACGACAGAGACGGGAGCGGGTATTTATAAATTAACTTAGACACAGGAGGCTATGAAAATGGCAGAGTCAATGCAGGGACTTCACAGAAGTCACAGATGTACAGAAGTAAATAATACGATGATTGGGAATACCGTCACCGTTATGGGATGGGTGCAGAAGAGCCGTAACAAAGGTGGAATCATCTTCGTCGATCTGCGTGATCGAAGCGGTATTCTGCAGGTCATCTTTGAGGAAGCAAACTGTGGTGCGGAGAGCTTCGCAAAGGCTGAGAAGCTTCGTTCCGAGTTTGTCGTTGCAATTACCGGTGAGGTTGCAAAGCGTGGCGGCGCAGTCAATGAGAATCTTGCAACCGGTGATATCGAAGTCATCGCGAAGGATATCCGTATCCTTGCAGAAGCAGATACACCACCGTTCCCAATCGAGGAAAACAGCAAGACGAAGGAAGATCTTCGCCTGAAATACCGTTATCTGGATCTTCGTCGTCCGGACTTACAGAAGAATATCATGATGCGCAGCAAGGTGACAACACTGGTTCGTTCCTTCATGGCAGACGAAGGCTTTATCGAGATCGAGACACCGACACTTTGTAAGTCCACTCCGGAAGGCGCGCGTGATTACCTTGTACCAAGCCGCATACATCCGGGTGAGTTCTATGCATTGCCACAGTCACCACAGATTTACAAGCAGCTTCTGATGTGCTCCGGCTACGACCGTTATTTCCAGATCGCACGCTGCTATCGTGATGAGGATCTGCGTGCCGACAGACAGCCGGAATTTACACAGATCGATATGGAGCTTTCGTTCGTGGATGTCGATGATGTTATCGATGTCAATGAGCGTCTGCTTGCAAAGCTGTTCAAGGAAGTCATCGGTGTCGATGTTCAGCTTCCGATTCAGCGTATGACATACAAAGAGGCGATGGAGCGTTTCGGTTCCGATAAGCCGGATCTCCGTTTTGGTATGGAGCTTTGTGATGTGACAGATGTTGTGAAGGATTGTGAATTTGTCGTATTCAAGAATGCGATTGAAGCCGGCGGAAGCGTGCGCGGTATCAATGCCGAGGGACAGGGTGCAATGCCAAGAAAGAAGATTGATGCACTCGTTGACTTTGCCAAGGGTTATGGCGCAAAGGGACTTGCCTATATTGCAATCCATGAAGATGGAACAATGAAGTCTTCGTTTGCAAAGTTCATGAAGGACGAGGAGATGCAGGCACTTGTTGAGAAGATGAATGGTAAGCCGGGCGATTTACTGCTCTTTGCAGCAGATAAGAGCAAGCTTGTCTATGATGTACTTGGCGCACTTCGTCTGGAAATTGCAAATCAGCTTGGACTTTTGAAGAAGGACGAATACCGTTTCGTATGGATTACAGAGTTTCCACTGCTTGAGTGGAGCGAGGAGCTTGGCAGATATCAGGCAATGCACCATCCATTTACGATGCCGATGGAAGAGGATCTGCAGTATATCGAGTCTGATCCGGGCAGAGTACGTGCAAAGGCATACGATATCGTATTAAATGGTACAGAAATCGGTGGTGGTTCCGTGCGTATCCACCAGGATGACATTCAGGAAATGATGTTCAAGGCACTTGGATTCACAATGGAGCGTGCATACGACCAGTTCGGATTTTTGCTCAATGCATTCAAATATGGAGTACCACCACACGCAGGACTTGCATACGGACTTGACCGTCTTGTTATGCTGATGGCGAAAGAGGATTCTATCCGTGACGTTATCGCATTCCCGAAGGTGAAAGATGCTTCCTGCCTGATGAGTGAGGCGCCGAATACCGTTGATGCAAAGCAGCTCGAAGAGCTTGGGATTGCAATCGCGAAGCCGGAAGCTGAGACAGAAGAATAAAGCATAATAAGAAGATTACCGCATATGTATAGACTAAGGGAGACCGGAGTTTTGCATATGCGGTTTTTTTATCAGAAAAAAGTCAGATTGTTGTTTGGATTTACCATATTTTTAATTTTGCTGATTCTGAATTGTGTGATGTATTGTAACAAAGCGGGGATGAAACGGGATTTGACGGTCGTGATTGATGTCGGACATGGCGGCAATGATCCGGGTAAGATCGGCGTGGATAATGTAAAAGAAAAAGATGTGAATTTGCAGATTGCCCTATGTCTGAAAGCACAGTTACAGGCGCGGGGGGTGAAGGTAATCCTGACACGCGAGGGGGATGTGTGTCTGGCAACGAATGGTGCGACGAACAAGAAAGTATCTGATATGCATAACCGGGTGAGCCTGATCAATGCGTCCGGCGCGGACTATATGATCAGTATCCACCAGAACAGCTACCCAGAGGCAGAGATTAGCGGACCGCAGGTATTTTATTATGGTTCATCGGAAATGTCGAAGAAACTGGCGGAAGCGATACAGGCGCAGTTGATCGTCGATTTGCAGCCACCGAAGGAACGGGAGATTAAGACGGGCAATGATCTGTATATCCTGAAAAACAGTCAATGCCCGGGCGCAATCGTAGAGTGTGGATTCCTGAGCAATCCGACAGAATGCGAGAACTTGCAGAATCCACAATATCAGCAGGCGGTTGCGGCAGCGATTGCACGCGCCATCTGCAAATTATAATTCGACGGTGAAACAGATCCATGTATGTTCATGGAATGTCTCGTTATCCAGATAGATTTTACCGTTGTAATGATCGACCAATTCTTTCAGATTCGGCAGACCTTGTCCGCGGGTGGTGCGTACTTCTGCGGACGTTTTGGTAGAATAGCCACGGACAAACATTTTCTTGCGCAGCTCGGAAGAAATCTCCCCTCCTTCGTTCTTTGTCTGAAATCGGATGTGTTCGTTTTTGCTGTCAAGAATCAGCGAGAATGTATGTCCGGGTTCTGTCGCTTCAATCGCATTGTCAATTAGAATACCCAAGATGCGGATCAGGTCGTACTCTGGAACCGGCGTGATCAGGGAACGGTTCTTGATCTTGACCGAGATCAGCCTGCCCTTTTGCTCCGCTTCTTTGATTTTACTAAATACAAATCCAGCAACAACCGGAAGATTGATCTTCAAAAGCTCAGATTCGTTGAACTCCTCTTCCAGAAATGTCGAATAATTTGCGATCGCTTCACTTAATGAATCATAATCTTTGTAAGTATATGGCAGCATGCGGATTGCATTCATCTGATTGTTGAAATCATGCTGTTTGCCTAAGATATCAGAGATCAGATCGTGTGCCATCGGTTCATAGGTCTGGTAATCTTTGATATCCTGTTGCTGAATTGTAATTGTGCGTTGCTGGTTTAATACCATGATGTCAGCAAGTAGCAAAATTACCATGAAGGTTACAGTCATTGGTAAGACTACAAGTGCATCAATAGAGTCGACTTTGGATATAGCAACTGCAACCATAAATAGTAGACATGCGTAAGATAATATAAGTTTAAAGGTAAGATTTCCCTTGGAAACATAGTTGTAAAAACGGTGCAATGGAAGTAACGACAAAGCAATGAATATAAGCGCAATTATGCCAGTGCCAATAAGCTCAATAAAACTGCTGTTTAATGAGGACGTGTTTTTAGGCATACAAACGACAGCGATTCCTTCTGTCAGACCATACAAAGTAAAACTTAACATAAAAGCAAATAAACAATCAGAAATTTTTGCTTTTAAAATTATGCAGTAGGTAATGAGGCAAATTGGAAACGCAATGAACCACCCGAAAACATTTGGAAATAATTCGGATAATATATGGTTGAGCAATGAAATTGCAGGTAACAGAAGAAGTCTTATTGTGCAAAGATCTTTCCATTTCTTTCCTAAAAAGGAGTGTATTAAAAATAAATCCATACAACATTCAAATAAATATGGAATTGATGATAAAAGGTGTTCTTTCATTTGTGTCATTTCTCCTCTACATAATTATATAAGTAATGAAACCAAAGTGTCAATCTGATATATTTACACAATGAAAAAATGTTGAAAAACAATAAAAATGTTGAAAAACAATAAAAATGTTGTCTATTCCTCGTGAAATGTCGTTCGTTCCAAACCTATTGCGTATTTATTTTAATCATGTTAAGTATAATATAGAAATTCATTCGGGGATGGATTTCGAAGAATATTTTTTCATAAAGGAGGAGATGTGTGATGAAGGATATGAAGAAGACAGTTGCTGCGCAGTTGGAGGATTTGTCAGATGTAATCCTGACTCTTACAGGATGCAAATGCTTATGGGGAGAGCCTGAGCTTCCTGATTGTATGAGAGTCGAGATGGAATCAGAATCTGAGAACTAGTACATCAACCAATAACACTTGGGGGTATCCGTTGTGCGGACTTTTGACGGATATCCCATTTGTTAAAAAGCACATGGAGAACATAAGACAGGGGATGAATTATGAGTATCAATCATAGGATAGGGGAGCATGTGACACGGTATCTCGTGGGACGTGACTATGATGTGGCAGATGTGCAGTGTGCAAAAGTATGCTATGCAGTAGAATCAATTGTGGGAGATTTGCAAAAAGATCTTGTTCTATTTGTTATCTTTGCAGTATCTGGATTTTTCCGGGAATTTTTGTTTTGCTTTGTGACGGTCAATCTGGTTCGCCGGTTTCTGGGCGGTATCCATATGAAAACAAACATCGGGTGTACAGTTGCTTCGGTCAGTGTGTACGTGATCGCAGTGGCGGGCGGTGTACATGTCATATTTCCATATCCGGTCGTAGCGGGATTGTTGCTGTTTACGATGTATCTGATGGCGACGATTGCACCATTACCATCGCCAAATCGACCGGTTTACAAGGGAGAACGAAAAAAGAAGATTCAACAAAAAGGCTTGATCGGACTAGGCGTATTGAGTATCTGTTCGGTGATCTACCCTGCTTGTTCCACGTTTATTGCATGGATTTTGATTTTACAGATTGTTGAGGTAGGAGTTGTAGTGATGAGAGAAAACTATTTGAATTATAAGGATATGGATGCGCCGCCGTCGATGTCAGAGGAGGCGGAAAAGTTATTTATGGAATGTACGCGGAATTATGAAGCACGAATGAATGGCTTGCTTCATTATCCGACGGAGTTTCGCTCTATGACGCGAAAAGAACGAACCAGCGCATTTAAAGGCTTTACGGATCAGGAAAAAGATGCAGTGATGAATCTTATGACAGACGAACAGAAGGAACGATTAGTTCAGGATATCCGTTATCAGGCGGTGCTTGATTTCAGACGTGGGAAATAACGAGCAGGGACTGAAAGTGCTTTGGTAAAATATTTTCAGTCCCTGCTAATTATCTTTTTGACATAATCTTTATATTTGCGTCCGACGGGTGTCGAGATATTGTGATTCCCCAGATAGAGAAGCGCGTTGGTCGGATCGTAAGAGTTCACATAATCACTGTTTACAATAAAGCTTCGATGACTTTGGATGAAATTCGGCGGAAGCTGTGCAATCAGTTCTTTCAGACGGATACCGCTTGTGTTGATCACATTGCTTTCCTCATAGATCGTCAGGTTCTTGCCAGCCGCTTCGATATACAGGATCTTTTCTGGAAGAACGCGAAAATAAATACCATTGACATCGCGTAGTTCTATGGGCGTAACGTCCAGAAAACGATTGTGGATCAGCTTGTCGATGGTATATAACAAATCTTCTTTCTTATAGGGCTTTACCAGAAAATCATAACAATTCGTTGCATGTATTGCACGTGGCGCATCCATGGAATATGCAGTCAGATACAGGATTGGTGTTTTTGCATACCGTTGCATGGAACGAATCTGTGTTCCAAGTGCGATGCCATCCTGCTCGGAAGCATCATCTCCAAGAGAGATATCCAATAGGAATAGTTGGATTTTATTTGCGTGCATCAATTGGGTTGCCTGCTGGTAATTGGTTGCCTTTATGCAATTCATATGATCGTATTTTTCGAGCAGGATGGATTCGATGCCATCTAACTGTTCCTGATCATCTTCTACTATTAAAACATCCATAAAGGAGCTCCTTTCACACGACTGTACATTATAAATACGGCGTGATTTGAATGTCAATCTTTTTTCGATGCTGATGGAAAACTCGGTAAAGAACATGCTAAAAACATACAAAATATGACAGAAGCGTTTGCTTTTTTATAGAAAAAGCGTTATGATATAAACAATATTGGAACGTCTGGGTTGGACAAAATTGGAGGGTATATATATGAATATAGCAGCAATCGGAAATTCAAATCTGACGCTGGCAGTCAGTGATACCGGAAGTATGAATGCCATTGATATGGCGATGCTTAAAAAATCACTGGATGCGGTGGAGACAAATGGTGCGATGATTACACAGATGATGGAACAGTCTGTGAATCCAAACATCGGTGCAAGCATTGATATCCGTTTATAAATGATATGATAAGTCCTGCATTTTGCGTGTAGGACTTTTTCTTTTGAATCAACGTCAAATAAATGTAAAATATGATAATTCCACGTCTTGTTTTTCATATAGCTATCGCGTACAATGCATCTTAGTTTTGTTGATTTTTATTTAAGATAAGAGGTATAAGATGAAGACGAAGATGACGTCCAAAGAGCGGCTTCCGTTGATCGGAATGACTGTCTCGGCATTTATTTTTAACACATCCGAGTTTATGCCAATCGGTCTGCTGACTGATATTGCAAAGAGCTTTTCGATTTCTGAGGCGAAGGCGGGCATACTGATCACGGTATATTCGTGGATCGTTATGTTGCTTTCCCTGCCGCTCATGCTGCTCGTGAGCAAGATTGATTATAAGAAGTTATTTATGGGAACGGTTGCATTGTTCGGAATCTGTCAGGTGTTGACCGTGTTGTCAAACAGCTACGGCATGCTGATGGCGTCCCGAATCGGTGTAGCCTGTGCACACGCGGTTTTCTGGTCAATCGCGTCTCCGATTGCAGTGCGTATGGCGTCAGAAGAACATCAGTCCAAAGCACTCAGTATGGTCGTGACAGGTACTTCGGTTGCGACGATTGCAGGACTTCCGCTTGGAAAAATGATTGGACATTATGCAGGATGGAGAATCGCCTTTTTGATCGTGGCAATCATCACATTCGTTGTTTTGACATATATGGCATTCCTGTTCCCGAAGATGGAGTGTGGCGAGCCGTTCCGTGTGAAGCAGTTGCCAGAACTATTTAAGAATCGTGCACTTGTCTGCATCTATATTCAGACATTTTTGTTTGTAGTGGGCTATTATACGAGCTATAGTTATATCGATCCGTTCCTGCAGCAGGTCGCACACATGGGAAATAGTACAGTCACCATTACATTGTTTGTGTTTGGTGCCGCAGGATTGCTCGGCAGTCTTCTGTTCTCGAAATTCTATGACAAATACCGGCATGGATTTTTGCGCACGGTGATGATTTCGTTGGCGGTTGAACTGTTATTGCTGCTTCCTGCAGCAGGACAGCCGGGATTTATAATGGCGCTTTGTGCTTTATGGGGCATTACAGTACTTGTATTTAATGTATCGTTCCAGTCAGAGACGATCCGCTGTACGGATGAACAGTCCTCGTCGGTTGCAATGTCGATTTTTTCCGGTATTTTCAATTTTGGTATCGGCGCAGGCAGCTTCCTTGGTGGAATTGTGTGCGATAAGGGACAGATTGTACATATTGGATTTGTTGGAGCTGCATTTGCGGTAATTTCGGTTCTGTTCTTCCTGGTGTGCATGTCCAAGAATCTGGTAGAGAATAAGTGACATTGACTGTTCTTTTTTTGAAATGAGATATCATGTAAGCGGTTGTATCACAAGTGGATACAATCGCTTATTTTATGTGAATATATGGTAGTAAAGCAGCTCAGTAAGGCAGCAGCAGAAGAGGGGACCTCCAAAGTAGCAGGTATAATGGCGGGAAATGGCGCAGGATATCCTGCGCCGTTTTCTATATATTGTATTTCTAAAGTCAAAACATCAATATCGTGTATCAAATATTTCGAAATGTTACAAAATGTAACAATTTTATGTGAACCATTAAAAAGAATAGGTTTACAGAAAATGAAATCGAAAAATACTCAAAAACGTAGCGAAAATGCGAAGAATTTGTGAACTTTTGAAAAAACATCCAAAAACTGGTTGACAATAATATTACAGGTTGCTATAATGGGCAATGTAATAAGTTGTAACATATTTGTAACAAATTGGAGGTAAGAACATGAAAAGACCATCCGTAAAGTGGTTGGCGGTAGCGGCGGCAGGTTGCATTTTCGCTTCGTCCATGGGTACATACACATATACCGCGTTGGCAGATGAGTTTGTATATACCGATGCTAACGTCAGTATTACATCGATCGTAGATCACTATATTGAAGAAAATGGAGGAGACGTATTTACAGCAGACGCCACTCCGGAGGATGCAACAGCACCGGCTGCAGTTGTTGCAGAGGCAACAGCAACCGACGCAGTAGCAACAGGCGAGATTCAGGAGATTGCAAAGGTAACAGGAGAAATTGCAGAAGTTCCTTCCGAGGAAACAACGGAGGCACCGGCAACGGAAGAGCCAACGACAGAAGCACCTGTACAGGAAGCATCTGAGGCGGCAGCATCACCGGTTATGGATTTCACAGGAAAGGCAATCGTCACAGCATCTGGTTCCGTAAATATTCGTCAGTCTGGTGATGTGAATGCAGCAAAGGTTGGAACGATTGATGCAGGCGGACTTGTAAACATCGTAGAAAAAGGTGATACATGGTCCCATATCACATCAGGAAATGTAGATGGATATATCAGAAATGATCTGTTAGCATTTGAAGGGGATGCAGCAAGCTATGCAAGCGCAAATCTCTCGAAGGTTGCAGTTGTAAATACAGCAGCACTGAAGCTTCGTAGTGCAGCAAGCACAGGCAGCGAGGAAATTACTCTTCTTGCACAGGGAGAATCTTATCCGATCGTAGAGACAGGAGATGCATGGACAAAGATCCAGCTTGACACTGTGACAGGATATGTAAAGAATGAGTACATAACTATTTCTTATAATATGCCAACAGCAAAGGCAGTAAGTGCACCGGCACAGGATACAACGGATACAACGACAACGGAAGCGCCAACAACGGAAGCTCCTACGACAGAGGCTCCTACAACAGAAGCACCAGTGACAGAAGCTCCAACCTCAGATCTTGGACAGCAGATTGCAAACTTTGCATGTCAGTTCGTTGGAAACCCATATGTATGGGGCGGTACAAGCCTGACAAACGGAGCGGATTGTTCCGGATTCGTACAGAGTGTATATAAGAACTTTGGATATTCGCTTCCTCGTACATGTACACCACAGAGTAATGCAGGTACAGCAGTCAGCCTTGCAGCATTGGCACCTGGTGATCTGGTATTCTACGATCACGGTACAGGTTCCTGTGAGCACGTAGGTATCTATATTGGAAATGGACAGATCGTACATGCAAGCAGCAGCCGTACAGGAATCAAGATCTCAAATGTAAATTACAGTACACCATTTAAGGCTTGCAGAATTGTAAATTAGGAAATTAGTAATACTTTCTATAATGTGTTTGAAAGGGTATTTTCGGTAAGAATCGAAGGTGCCCTTTTCCGTTATCAAAAAAATGTGAATTTTTGTATATTTTGACGAAAAATCACTTCCCAAACAGGGGTTGGGTGTGCTATAATACTAAACATAGAAAGTACATGTGCTTCACGCACATTTTTTATTTTCTATAGTTCGACGTAAAGGAGCTGGGGCATATGAATTACATCATAAGTGGAAAGAACATTGAGGTTACAGACGCACTGAAGCAGGCGATTTACGAGAAGCTTGAGAGAATCGAGAAGTTCTTCGGTGAAGACACAGCAGCACAGGTTACACTTTCGGTAGATAAGGACCGTCAGAAGATTGAGGTTACGATCCCGATGAAGGGACATACGATTCGTGCAGAACAGGCGAGCGATAATATGTATGTATCCATCGATTTGGTTGTGGAGATTATCGAACGTCAGGTAACACGCCATAAGAAGCGTATTTTGGACAAGGAACAGAATTCCGGTTATATCAACAACGATTTCTTCGATGTAGAAGGACTTGAGGATGAGGATGTCCAGATTATTCGTAGCAAGAAGGTTGTGTTAGAGCCTATGTATCCGGAGGATGCATGCATCCAGATGGATCTGCTTGGACATAATTTCTTCGTATTCCGTAACGCAGAGACAGACAAGGTAAATGTAGTCTACAAGCGTAGAGGCAATACATTCGGATTGATCGAGCCAGAATTTTAACAGTTTCAGTTATGTATAGAGGGTTATGAAAAAACGGTATCCCGGAGACGAAGGTCTCCGGGATATTTGTTATTATAGGATATTTTCTATATGGGAATAGTATTTCTGACATGGAAACTTCTTGCGTTACCTACCATTTAATGTTATATTACAAGTTGTGGTATTAGAATGAGTTACGCTCAGGGAGGTAAGAAATGAGCTTATTTGAAAAAGTGTTTGGAACACATAGCGATAAAGAGCTAAAGAAAATATATCCGATTGTAGATAAGATTGAAGCGCTGGATTCAACCATGCAGGCGTTAAGTGATGAAGAGCTGAAGGCAAAGACTCCGGAATTCAAGGAACGTCTTGAAAAGGGCGAGACACTGGATGATCTGCTTCCAGAAGCATTTGCCGTTGTCCGTGAGGCAGCAGACCGTGTTCTTCATATGAAGCATTACCGCGTGCAGCTGATCGGTGGTATCCTGCTGCATCAGGGACGTATCCCGGAGATGCGTACTGGTGAAGGTAAGACATTGGTTTCTACACTTCCTGCATATTTGAATGCACTCGAAGGAAAGGGTGTTCATATCGTAACTGTCAACGACTATCTGGCAAAGCGTGATGCCGAGTGGATGGGACAGGTACACGAATTCCTCGGACTGACGGTAGGTGTGATCTTAAACAGTGATAAAAACGATGCAAGACGTGCCGCTTATAACTGCGACATTACATATGTTACAAATAACGAGCTTGGTTTCGATTACCTGCGTGACAATATGGTTATTTACAAGGAGCAGCTTGTACAGCGTGATCTGCATTATGCGATCGTCGATGAGGTCGATTCTGTATTGATTGATGAGGCACGTACCCCATTGATTATTTCCGGACAGAGCGGAAAGTCTACCGATCTGTACAAGATGTGCGATTATCTGGCACGCCGTATGAAGCGTGGTACTGCTTCGATGGAAATCAGTAAGCTCGATGCCATCATGGGTACAGAGATCGAGGAAGATGGAGATTACTTAGTTGATGAGAAGGACAAGCAGGTTGTACTGACTGCACAGGGTGTCAAGGAAGTTGAGCAGTTCTTCCATATCGACAACTTCTCAGATGCAGATAATATTGATATCCAGCACAACATGATCATGGCATTGCGTGCACATGCGCTCATGTTCCGTGATAAAGATTACGTTGTTAAGGATGACGAGGTTTTGATCGTCGATGAGTTTACCGGACGTATCATGCCGGGACGTCGCTTCTCAGACGGTCTGCATCAGGCGATTGAGGCAAAGGAAAACGTAAAGGTAAAACGTGAGAGCCGTACACTGGCAACGATTACTTTCCAGAACTTCTTCAACAAATATAAGAAGAAGGCAGGTATGACAGGTACTGCTTTGACAGAGGAAGAAGAGTTCCGTGAGATCTACGGCATGGACGTTGTCGTTGTTCCGACAAACCTGCCGGTACAGCGTATTGATCATCACGATTCTATTTTTAAGACAAAGAAAGAAAAACTGAATGCAATCGTACAGGCGGTTGTGGAAGCACATGACAAGGGACAGCCGGTACTGGTTGGTACAATCACGATTGATGCATCCGAGGAACTGAGTCGT
>ERZ779798.316-NODE-316-length-15263-cov-3.41794_pt1 | contig 15263 bp, 6 predicted proteins | sample MGYA00433090_ERZ779798 | MGnify/ENA primary metagenome ERZ779798 (study PRJEB29588, sample SAMEA2151468) | human gut metagenome | biome: human gut; feature: human-associated habitat; material: faeces | place: Denmark | collected 2008/2010 ...
ATGAGATCATTTCTAAAGGAGCTTAATAAATTACTTTATAGTTTCTTGTGTAAAAGTTCAAGGAGAAATTCATTTTATACAAATTATCGTCTCTAATTGGTATTATCGTAATGTGCATTACGATAATAGTGGACTTGATGTAAAATGATAAGGTGTATTATGAAATTCTATAGTCGAAAAAAGAATTGGCAGTTTTAAAGAATATAGCAGAACAGTCTCAAGAAGAATCGTAAATGACGGTTTTAGGCGTATCGATAAGACCTCACTTTTATTGAAGCCAACGGATGGAAGACCGGCATTGTATTTTTTCATTTTATGAATTGGTAAAAATTGAACACAATAATGAACGGATAGATTGGGGAATATTGAAGAAAAAAGGAGAATATTTTCTCACAATCAACAAAGAATGGGAAAACTGCTCTGTTTCTTATAAAGGGCTTTTTTTGGAAGATATGTAATCTTGAAATAACACTTCCCCTGAAGTCTTTTGTAGGATTAAGAGAAGAAAAGCCACCCATTTCACAATGAGTGGCTTCTCAAAAACACTTTATTATGAAATTCCGGTATGTTCAACCGGATGAATCATCATAGTTGTCGCATTATTATTGTTGGGGTAATGCAGCTTGATTAGTCTGCACAGATAGCGCTTCTGTGTTATTTTTCCGTATAACATGTCCTTTGAGGTATTAATTCTGGTCGCTCGGAGAAAGCTGAGAATTATTCTCTATTTCAGAGAGAGGTAATTGGTAAAGGAACGGCCTGTCTTCTTGGTTATAACGGAACTTACCGGCAGAGAAGTGATTATTATTTTCTGCGCCCCAAGTTTCATCTGTACGATCTACAGGAATATTCAAACGACGATTATCAATATATTCCAAACCTTCACCCCAGAACTCTACACGTTTCTGATAAATGATTTCCTCTATCAGGTCAGCCTTATTCGTGAAAGTGTAATTATAATCGGGCTGGCGAGTCTTCATAAAGCTATTCAGTTCAGTCACTGCTTCTGCAGAACCCTTGTGAGCCAAAGCTTCCATTTTTATCATGTAAGCTTCTTCTGAACGCAGGTAAATATAATCTCCCAGTTCCCATCCGCTGAACACACCGGCCTTGATGTTATCACGACCTGTACCGATAAATTTTACAGCTTGGTATTCCACGGCAACTGGAGACTGAGTGTCACGAATCAATGTTATACGATTACCGGAAGCATCTGTTACACCTGTAGAACGGTCGCAGCAGAACCATTGCAGACGGATATCAGTATCCGCGATACGGTCTACTAATGGCTTAAAGGCAGCGCGCCATACACCGATGCCGGCATACCCATCACCATAAGTATCCATCTGCGAGAAGAAAGACATATAAGTCGTACTATTGTCTGCTGTAATATCACATCCGAATACTACATCCGGTAAGCTGATATTACTGAATCCCTGGAGTATCTGGTCTTCACTCTGCAATATGGGGAAATTATCAATCACCACTTGCGCATACTTTATCGCCTCATCCCATTCATGGATAACCATATTTGCACGAGCCAAATGCATAGCTACCACGCAGCCATCCATATCAGTGGGTGAGGAAGTACGCGTCATATCCAAATTCTTGAACAAATCGAAAGCAGTAGTAAGGTCACTCTTGATTTGTTCATAGATTTGGGCTACAGTAGCACGTGGCTGGTCACCTTCCGTATCCTCTGTAATAAGCGGTACACACGGAGACTGGGAGAAGTCATATTTCTCTCCACGGCCCCATTTCGTTCCATCCGCACCGGTATAGTAGGAATGCTGATATAAGTAAGTCAGTTGTAAGTAGGCATAGCCACGGAAACCAAGGGCAATGGCACGATATTTCAAATTGGCGGGATCTTCACTGCTGGGGTCAATCAGCTTGAGGATATTGTTGGCATTGGCTATGACGCGATAGTACTCTTTCCAACGGTTGTTGGTCGGAGTATAGTTCTGTTGCCAGTAATCCAGCAAATAATGATACACACTCATGGCGAAACGTCCGGTCATAATCATATCGTTGCCCATCAGCGATGTTAAGTAATCAAAACTCTTTTGACCGAAATAGTTGTGACTCATATTGACGTCAACATACTGTTGCATATCAGTATACATACCTGCCACAGCAGCTGAAAAAGCCTTATCAGGATCTTCCTGAGCCACATTGCCCAGTTGGTCTTCAGTCAAATAAGCGGTAACATCAGCATCTTCAATGCAAGATGTAAGCAGGCCCCCAGCAAGAAGCACCTGCATCATATATTTCATTATCTTCATATACAATTTTATTTTTTAGTTTAGAATGTAAGGTTGATACCTCCGGAAATCACACGCATCGGAGAATAGCCTCCATATTCATCATCAGAACCAGCCATTGCCACACGAGGGTCAAATCCCTGACGTTTGGACCACAAGCCGAGATTATCTGCCGTAGCATAGATACGCAGTTTCTCAACACCCAATTTCTGCGTCAGGTTCTTCGGCAATGTGTAGCCCAAAGTGATGTTACGGATGCTGAAGTAGCTGGCCTTTATCAGATTGAGGTCTGATTGCTGAGTGAAAGAGTTGGAAGCATTGTCAGCATTCCAAATAGGAAGTGAACCTTGACCGGTCTCAGGGTTGAATGTTTTCCACATATCCTTATTATGACCTACGTAGAATGAGGAGCTCATGCCGGACAGATAAGAATAGTCATAAGCATAGCCACCAATTTGGAAAGCCGTTGCTATAGAAAGGTCAATTCCCTTGTAAGAGAAAGTAGTGCTCAAACCACCGTTGAAATCGGGCAGTGCAGATTTTCCAATGAAGTAGCGGGTTGCGTCTGCATAAGTGGTGGTGGTAGTACGGCCTGTCACTTCCCCTTTCTCGTTTGTCTCATCCATGTACCACATGGCATTTCCTTTTTCGTCCATGCCGGCATACATATAAGTATAGTATTCAAAGCGGCTCTTACCTTCGCGCAGGTTGAACGGACCGGAAGTGATACCATTTTCACGGTTTTCTTCGGGCAGTGTCACGATGCGGTTCTTGTAGTGAGATCCCACGAGCGATACCGTCCACTTTAGGTCGGGCTGATTGAAAATATCCACATTCACTTCAAACTCTATACCAGTGTTTTTCATCGCACCCAGGTTTTCCCAATTATACGGACGTCCGGCTGTAGAGTAAGCTACAGGGCGCTTGAAGAGCATATCGTCTGTACGACGATAAAAATATTCGAATGAACCGTATACTCTGTCGAATAGACGGAAATCTACTCCCACGTCAAAAGTCTTCTGCTTTTCCCAAGTCAAGTCCGGATTACCGTAGAATTCCGGTGAATAACCCAACTCTGAACCATTCCAAGTAACTGTGTATTGGTCTTGATAAGGCGTGTACACATAGGCATAGTCATACTCCGAAAGGATGCTTTCATTACCTTGGGTACCATAAGACGCACGCAGTTTCAAGTCGTTCAACCAAGAGTTTGTACCCTCCATGAATGCTTCGTTGGAAATACGCCAAGCGGCACCTACCGACCAGAAATTACCCCAGCGGTCCAAGAAGCGGGAAGTACCGTCGCGACGGAAGGCTGCAGAAAGATAATATTTGTTGCTATAGTCGTAGTCTGCCATACCGAAATACCCCTCGATGTTATGGTTTGCCGTGTAGCTGTTAATGTATTGCATTTGTCCACCGTTGTCCAGTTCCGGATTGTTCGGATTAAAGAAATTGGTCTTCTGTCCTGCTAAATACTGATATTCATACTTATAGTACTCGTGACCTATCTTGGCCGACAAGTGGTGGTTATCGCCAAAAACATTGCTGTAGGCCAGAATCTGGTTGAAGTTGGTAGTCGTAGTGTTGTAGCTTCCTTTTGTACCACGACCACCGAAAGACTGTCCGTCACCGATGAGCGGAGTGTAGAATACTGTCTGGCTACTGTTCGTGAAATCATAACTGTAGTTTGCTGTAAACTTGAAATTCTTCAAGAACGAGATTTCCAGATACGAGCGTGAAGTCAGATTATTGTACACAGTTTCACGAATATCCTCTTTCATATTGGCTATCACATTCTGGTTAGTAGCCGTAGGACGTTTAGATGTACCGTCTGTCTCACCGTTTCCGGCATCATACATAGGACTTCCGTCCTCATAATATTTCATATTACCTTCTGCATCATAGGCATGAACCGGGAAGATGGGAGCCCAAGAACGTGCCACCTCAAAAGGATTGGAGGCAGCTCCGGCATTCTCTTGTACACCATTCTGAGTTGCTTTGGAATAGCCTACATTGGTACCTACCTTCAACCAGGATTTCAACTGAGAGTTAACGTTGGCACGAGCCGTAAAGCGCTCATAAGAAGAACCTAGCACATAAGAGTCATTGTCCAGAAAGCCCATAGATACATAGTAATCTGTGCGGTCATTACCACCCGATGCAGATACATTATACTCTTGACGGAAGGCATTGTCGAACAAGGCATCGGCAAACGAATCATTATAACGCAGACGTGCATTGGGGTTAAGTTTTCCATCTGGTGTTACCAGATACTCTCCTTGCGGGATGATATAAGCATTGTAATTACCCAGTTCGCCCAGCAAATCCTGACTGGCTGCTAAATTAGAGTCTTCAATGGATTTTCCAGCCGCCCAATAGGTGTTACGAAGACCATACCAAGACAAACGGTAGAACTCTCCCGGATCGGTAGCCATGTCATAGTCCTTGTATGCACGCTGTGTCACACCCCAGGTACCGTTAAAGTTGATGGCCACCTTGTCTTTGCGTCCGGTCTTGGTAGTAATCATAACCACACCACCAGCTGCACGGGAACCATACAAAGAGTTGGAAACGGCGTCCTTCGACACGTTTACCGAAGCAATATCCGTAGGGTTGATGTCCGACAACTTACCATTGAAGGGTACACCATCTACTACAATTAGCGCATTGTTGCTGGCCGAAATAGAACCGATACCGCGCAATACGATGTTGGCATCCTTTCCCGGCTGACCAGAAGAACTTACAACCTGCAAACCAGCCACAGCTCCTTCGAGTGCATTTGACACTGATGTAGCTTGTGAATTACTGATAATCTCATTCTTTACACTACTGATAGAACCCACTAAATCTTGTTTGCGTTTAGTGCCATAAGCCACTACTGTTACTTCATCAAGTATCTCTGTATCAGGCTTCATTACCACTTTTACGCTCGGTCTGATTACCACTTCTTGAGTCTTCATACCAATGTACGAAATCACCAGAGTTTTCGCGGAACTACAACTCTTTTATTTTATTAATAATCAAGCAATTATACCATGTAATAGAAATCACTATAGCGAAATTTCCTTTCTCACAAGGTATGTGTATAGGGGTACAATGCATAAAACCTTACTGCTGTGATACTATTTGTTGAATTAATGACTTGGTTATCATATGTATATCATAAAGTTAATACGTTGCTTAAAGATTTTAAATGATTATTTCTCTTATATGAAGAATATCTTTTGTCAACATCTATCATCCTAACTGCTTTCGATGAAGCATTTACTCTACATTGTCATTTTATTAGCGAAAGTACTAAAGTCTATGTAAAAGAATATTTCAATAGCTTCAAAAAACAGTAAACTCAAAACTTTGTGATTAGCCAAATAATCAAGACAACTGTTGTTTCTTCATAAGAGTTTTCATCATTTCTGCTTCCACACTTCCACCCACTCCTTGTATTCCTTTATTCATCGGTATTACAAGTGCTGTGGAAGCAACTCAAAAGTGTGGAAGCAAAATTTGCTTCCACACCTCCAACCAGCCTTAAATATTGATAACACACCAATGTCAATCTTCTATTAGCACTACACTATACCTGATTGATTCTCAGTAGTTTCTTACTGCAAAATTTTGCAAACCTATTGCAGCGATACTGCAAAGCTGTTGCAGTGGTACTGCAAACTAATATGCAGCGCGGCTGCAAGCAATATGCAGTGATACTGCAAACAATATGCAGTGGTACTGCAAAACGTATGCAGTAAGTTTGCAGCGAGCAAACTGAAACTGAATAGTGAATGAACAGACTTTAAAGGAGAAGTATATGACTAACGATATGAAAGTGTAGTATTGGCTATGCTAAGTTCGTGTTTTTTTAGGCAAAGGCATGAGTGCATGGTTCTTTTCTAAATCATGCACTATAGTCATATCCATTACATTTGTATACACTTGTGTGGTTTTAACACTTTTATGCCCCAATAATTTTTGCACCGTTGTGATGTTTACTCCATTATAAATCAATAGTGTTGCATTAGTATGGCGAGCCACATGAAATGAAATTTTTTTTGATAAACCAGCTAGGCGGGAAATCACAATTAAATCCTTGTTCACATTAGAGTTATCCCTTAAATGAAAGAAGCTTTGTAAGTCATCCCGATATTTGTCCAGAATAACAAGCCCTTTTCCTTCGAATAAGAGATAAAGAGGTAATCTGACTTCTGTACTCGTCTTTATGGATTTATAAATTAGCCAGGTTTCTTGACGAATCTCCACGATGTTATCGGGTGATAAACTGATAAAATCAGAATATCTCATTCCTGCATAGCAACAAAACAAGAATGCATCTAAAGTCTTTTGCAATTTAGTATATCTGCCAGCCAAGCTTAATTTCTCCAACTTCTCCAACTCTTCAGGAGATAAGTGCGTATGCTTGTTTTCTATAGTTTTAATCTTGTACTTTCGAAAAGCGTATTTTTGTATCTCCATATAATCCTTGTTGATGGCGACATTTATATGTCGCTTCAGATGCTTCATATGTTTGGCTATCGTATTTGTGTGATAACCTCTTGATTGCAAGAAATATTCAAAGGAGGATATGAATTCGAATGTTAAATCAGAAAAGGTTACATCCTTTTTGAACTGTTGTAATAATGAAAGAGTGGAGAGATGATTTCGTTTTGTGCTTTCTTTTAGAGTAGAGTTTGCTATCTCTTGCCTAAAAAAAGGAATAAAAGCGGTTTTGTTTTCGCTTGTGCTCAAAACATCCTTTAGTAACTCTAATGAAATACGCCTTCCTTGCTGCCACAATTCCAACTCTTTTTTTTCTATCATAGCCATGAACTCATATATCAATCTATTCAGCGCATCTGCATTAGGATGATTCTTCACAATAAGCTTTTTATTGTCCCACTGTTCTGGCTTTAAATAAACTTTGGTTGAAAAATACTTTTTCTTTCTGTCCAAATAGGCTTCTACTTGTACCAATGCCATTCCTTTTTTATTCAGGCTTCTTTTTCTGTTGTACACTAGATTGTAAATAATCTTACTCATTTTACTTGATTTTAATTAATACCAATAACAAATAAGACGATATTCTGTGCTCGATGGGATTAGAATAAGAATTAATATCTCTAAAAAGTGTCTTTTTGTGTTTAGCTATTAATCGGTATTTAGCCTCCGGGAACTCTCAATTTGTTTCAAAATCAGGTCCGTTCTCTGTTTTAGCGGCTTATTTATTAACCATTTTGTTTTAAAATATGTGTATTTCTTGGAAAAATCATCCTAAAAGAGGGAATCATAGTGATAGTAAACATAAGCCAGTTTAGGTTTTTTAAGTGTGAAAAATCTGTTATTAAGCATAAAGTGGCATGTTTAATTAACAAATTGATAGATTTACAAGGTTTTTTCAATAAAATAGTTGTTCGTTTCAGTTTTATTAATATATTTGCACTTTGTTAGAGTAAAGAAACAATTAATGTAAAGTTAAACTTTAAGAGAGAATTTATGAAAAGAAAATTAATGCTGTTATTGGCCTGTCTTTTTGTCGGAATAGGCCTAGTAACTGCCCAAACCCAGAAGGTTACAGGTGTTGTAATTTCTGAAGAAGACGGGCAGCCAGTTATTGGAGCCTCTGTATTGGTAAAAGGTACACAAATTGGTGCTATTACCGGTGTAGATGGTGATTTTACATTACCAAACGTACCAAGTTCCGCGAAAACTTTGGTGATTTCGTATATTGGTATGCAGACTCAAGAAGTCGTCATTAGACCTCATGTAAAAGTCACAATGAAGTCTGACAGCAAGCTGCTTGATGAAGTTATGGTAGTTGCTTATGGCGGGGCTACTAAGCGTTCATTTACTGGATCTGCAACCGAAATTAAAGGCGATAAAATATCATTAAAAAATCCGACAGAGCTTTCTAAAGCTCTAAATGGTGAGGTTGCTGGTGTTCAAGTTATGTCTACTTCTGGCCAACCCGGTACTAATGCAAGTATCCGAATTCGTGGTTTAGGTTCTGCTTATTCAAGCCGTGCACCATTATATGTAGTGGACGGTATTCCATTTGAGGCAGACTTAAGTGGTATTGACCCTAGTGATATTGCTTCTATGACGGTTTTAAAGGATGCAACGGCTACAGCACTCTACGGCTCACGTGCAGCAAATGGTGTGGTTCTGATTACCACTAAAAAGGGAGAGGTAGGTAAAACTCGCGTTGAAGCCGAAGTTAAATATGGAGCCAACATGCGTTTGATACCACAATACGATGTGATAAATAATCCGGAACGGTTTACAGAACTTACGTGGGAGAGCCTGAAGAATTATGCAGCCAACGCTGGAGGAATGGATGCCTCACAATCTGCTGCATGGGCATCAACAAACCTATTCCAGTCAAGATATGGTATCGCTCCTATCTATAATATGTGGAATACTGACGGTGCTCAATTGATAGATCCGACTACTGGGCATTTCAATAGTGGAATTACACGCAAATATACTCCTGAAAAGTGGGAAGATTATATATTCCGTACTGGGCAGAAATTGGATGCGAGTGTGAAGATTTCCGGTGGTAATGAAAAGATGACTCATTATACTGCTTTCAGTTATTTGAAAGATGAAGGTTATTATATCTCTTCTGATTATCAGCGTTTTAATGTTCGTAATAACATGAGCAATCAGATTACTCCATGGCTGAAAGCCACGACGTCTCTATCATATGCATATATGGAAACAAATAAACCGGGACAATCAGATAGTAACATGAATAACGGTTTTCAGTTTATTAATGGTATGCCCTCATTGTTTCCGGTCTTTGAACACGACGCAGATGGAAATATTGTTAAAGATACAAACATAGGTGGAAACAAATATGACTATGGTATGAATGCAGGTTACCAGCGTCCTTTTGGCTCCGGAATTAATCCTGCCGGTGCGTTGCTGCTAGATAAAGATGAAATTGTTTCTCACCAGTTCAACGGAAATGGTTCTTTTGAAGCCAGATTTCTGAAATACTTCAAATTGACTGCAAATGTCGGTCTTCAATACTTGGGTTCAACGGAGAATGAACTTACAAACCCCTATTATGGTGATAGTGCCGGCAAGGGACAGATCGTGAAATATCAAACAAATTTCCTTAATTTCACGGCTAACCAGATTCTTTCCTGGAGTCAAAGTTTTGATAAACATAACTTCGATGCTTTTGTTGCTCATGAATCAACATCCAGTAAGACATCCGTATTCTATGGAGGAAAGTCAAAAATCGTAAGACCGGACAATACAGAATGGAGTAATGGAGTTATTATGGATTATCTGGAATCATATACTTATGGATATTCCATTGAAAGTTATTTTGGCCAACTTCGTTATGATTATGATAACAAATATTTCCTCCATGGAACGATTCGTACTGATGGTAGCTCCCGTTTTGCTAAAGGGAATAAATGGGGAGTATTCGGTTCTTTAGGTGCTGCCTGGGCTATCAGCAATGAAGATTTCATGAAAGATATTAGCTGGTTGAAGAATCTGAAATATAAATTGAGCTGGGGTGTATTGGGTAATCAGGACTTCATTACAAATCCGGTCGTTGCCGGTTATTATCCTTATGAAGATCTTTATACAATTGATAATTTGAATGATGAATTCACCTTCAGTTTCAAATTTAAAGGTAATCCGGACTTGACTTGGGAAAGAAGCACTACAATCAACACTGGTCTTGAATTCAATATAGCAGATGTATTGGAAGGTGAAGTGGAATATTTCCATAAAAAAACAACAGACATGTTATTTATGAAGCAAGTTGCTCCCTCTTTGGGATACGCTTCATATCCAGTAAATGATGGTGCGCTAGTGAATAAGGGGGTGGAATTCTCGCTGACAGCTCATTTACTGGATAAGCAAGACTATAAATTCGATTTTCGTGTAAATGGAGGTTATTATAAAAATAGAATGACCAAAATGCCTATTGATGAGACTACAGGCAATGAGAAACCCATCGAAATTAGCACTTACTACGGTTGGGCAAAAGGACATTCATTGTATGACTTTTATCTTCGTGAATATGCAGGAGTTGATCCACAGACCGGTTATGCATTATACAACCAATACTACAATGTAAAGGCTAATGGAGAGAGAGAATTAATTACGGATATGGAAACATATAAATCAAAAAATGCCATCAATAAACTTGAAGTAGAGCAGACTAGTGATTGGAGTGCAGCTACCAAGAAATTTGTCGGAAAATCCGGTATTCCAGCACTGCAAGGTGGCTTCGGCTTCGATTTGTATGCGAAAGGTATAACTTTTAATGCAACTTTCTCGTATGGTATTGGTGGTTATGGCTATGATTATAACTATGCGGCAATGATGCATAGTGGTACATCCGGTTCATATAACTGGCATAAGGATATTGAGAATCGTTGGCAGAAACCAGGAGATGTCACCAATATTCCAAGCTTATCCAATGATTTCGGCGGTGGTGCTGACGATACTAATTATGCCAATGCAAGCTCTACACGCTTTTTGACAAGCCGTTCATTCCTGAATCTTGCAAATATAAGAATTGGTTATACATTACCTAAGAACATTGTTTCGAAGCTACATCTTTCCGGTTTAAGCTTCTATATTTCCGGTGACAACTTGTTGTATTGGTCAGCACGCAAGGGTTACGTTTCCATGGCATCTTCTGGTAATAGTGACAATGTCAATGACGATAATAAAAATGATTCCGGTGAATCTGGAAGAAGCCAATATGCTCCATTAAGTACAATTATGGGAGGTATTAAAATTCAATTCTAACAATAAAAATAAGAATTATGAAATTCAACATGAAAAAATATTTTCCGGTAACGGCTTTAGGATTATCACTCTTGCTGAGTGGTTGTGCCGATTCTTTCTTAGAAAAGAGTCCTTCAGACTACATTACATCTGGAGATTTGCAGGAAGTGGCAAAATGGAACTCCAACATCTTAATGGGACAAGCCTTAGGTACATATTCCACCACCTTTGCTATGAATTCCGGCGGGACGGGAGGTCATGATGACTTCGGACAGAAAGCCGTTGACATTGCTACGGACTTGATGAGTGGAGATATGGTTATCATGCAGCAAGGTTACGGCTGGTTTGAAAGCGCAGGCTCGTTGACTTGTACTACTACGACTGCCACATCCTACTCCTACCAGTTCTGGCGGTATTACTATAAACTGATCAAGGCAACTAATGAAATCCTTGACGCAGCAGGAGGGGACGATGTTACTCCCGAAGGTGATGAAAATAAAGTATATTACGGACAAGCCAAGGCTCTGAGAGCTCATTCATACTTCAATTTGGTGAATTTGTATGCAAGACCTTATACTGAGGATAAGGCAGCCTTGGCCATTCCTATTTATCGTACACAATTGACTTCAGAAGCGGCAAAGAAATCATCAGTAGAAGAAGTTTATGAGTTGATTGTAAAAGACTTGACGGATGCAATACCTTTATTGGATGGTTTCCAACGTCCTTCTGGTGCAAAAGATCAAATTGACCAGTCTGTAGCAAAAGGTATGTTGGCATACGTTTACCTGACAATGGGAGATTATAAGAATGCAGCTAAAATATCCCAAGAGGTTATTGATTCAAAACAATATACTCTGATGAACAGTTCTGAAATTATCAATTCAGGATTTGCTTCCGTTGGAATTTCTGGATGGATGTGGGGAATTGACCTAACCACAAGTAATTCTCCTGCACTTCCGACTTTTTGGGGACATATGGATTTGTTTACTTATAGTTATGCCTTTGCTGGTGGAGAAAAATTGGTCGATACTGCACTGTATGAGTCAATACCTGCTTCGGATACCCGAAAAAAATGGTTTACCGAGTATGATTCGAAAACTGGTGAACAATACGAATTGACAAACTGGTGGAAGTTCTATAATGCAAAACGTAGTATGGGCAATCGTGAGTGGTATGACGATGAGGTTTACATGCGGGTTGCTGAGATGTATTTGATCAACGCAGAAGCCAATGTACGGGATAATAATTTGCAGGCAGCCAAGACATCTTTAAAAACATTGTTGGACGAACGTGACGTTGTTGCAGCGGAAAAGATTGCTGCGATGAATCAAGATGAATTGTTAGAAGCGGTATATTATAACTGGCGCCTTGAAATGGGGGGTGAAGGGCGGGGTCTGATGACTATGAAACGTTTCAAGAAGTCAATAACCCGTTGTGCAGAAGATGCAATGCTTCCGGAAAGGACTTATAGTTATGATGATAAACGATTGACATTCAATATACCGGAACGTGAAATTACTAATAATCCCAATTTGGCGGATTAAAAATCGCAATGGCATATATGTCAACAAATGAAACTTTGGGTGATTGTCCAAAGTGTTTTTATAAATAAAGTGTTTTAAGCCGCCCATTGTGAAATGAGCGGCTTTTTAATATCTGCCTTATTGTCATTCAGTTCGTTTCAGTAGTCATATTTCAAAGAACTTGTCTAAAAATTGAAAAGCCTATTGATTTACTCTTCTCATGTTGGAAATTAAATTATAGATTTACAATCTTTCTTTATCCTCTGCCAACAAAAAGTTTCGCAGTGAAATCTGTTTAATTCCCTTGTAATTTCCCCCGCTCTGCATTTCATCCATTGTAACTACATATTTGGGGTAATTGTCTGCTATTTCCAAAAGATTGCCGAATTCTCGCTGAACGGTTGCATCATCGGGAAGCATATACGCTACTTGGATATAGACTTTATGGTCGTCTTTGGAAGCAATGAAATCAATTTCCTTATTTCCACTCTTTCCGACATATACTTCATATCCATATCTCAACAAATCAATGCATACAACATTTTCCATTAACTTGTTGATGTCTTTTCGGAAATCAAAATGCTGTATGGAATTATGTAATCCCAAATCTTCAAAATAATATTTCTCACCAATTTCAAAGATCTTCATTCCTTGGATTTCTGCTCGTTGAATTTTGTAAATGAAGAAACTATTACACAGTGCCTTTAGATAGTTCAGAATTGTCTGCGTGGGAATGTTGACGTGTTGCGACTTTAAATATTTACTAATATTCTGGGCAGAAAAAAGAGAGCCGGTATTATCTATCAGATAAGCTACGAGATTCTCCAAAAAAGATACATTCCGGATTGATTCACGGGCAACCACATCTTTTAGTAGGATAGTAGAATAAACATTTCTCAAATACTCGAATATAACATTCTTGTCCATTGTTAGATTATGAATGTATGGCATACCTCCGAATGTAAGATAGAGTTTTAAACTTTCGGTGGAATCTTGACATTGATTGAAAGTTAAGAATTCCCCGTAGCTAAGTGAATGAATGGGAAATTCTATATATCTTCCTGCCAATTGAGTAGCAAGTTCACTGGACAGCATTTTAGCATTACTTCCGGTGCAATAGATATCGCATTTATTTTCGTTCAATAAACTCCGCAGACACAATTGGAATTCTTCAATCTCTTGGATTTCATCTACAAAAAGATAGTTATGATTATGCCCAGTAACCTTCTTTAAAACATATTGATAAAGATCCATGTAGTTCCTAATTTCCGTGAAGGCAAGTTGCTCTTTATCTACAAAAATGATATTGGCTTCCGGTATGTTTTTCTTTATGATATCTGATATCTGCAAAAGAATGTAGCTTTTACCTATCCTACGTTGGCCAGTTATTACTTTTATTATACTTTTATCAATAAACGGTTCAATTCTCCTTATGTATAAAGGGCGGGAGATATAATTTTTCATATTCAAACACGATTTAGTTTATGCGCAAAGATATAAAATCCTTCAATTATAATTGAATCTTTCCATATGTATTATATATTCATCGATTATAAATAACATATGTAAACCAAATATTTCTCAACAAAAAATATTTTGGAACTTTCATGGATAAAATCTATCTTTCAAGATATATTCCTCTATATAATCTATCGTTATTCTTGAATAAAAAACATTTATTGGGTTAATTAGTACACCACCAATTAAAAGAGTAGAATGAAATGTTACAATAACGCGCTCATTATCAGCTTTTAATTATTCAAAACGGTATGAAATGGGTACTTCGAGATACTTACCTCCCTTTGCCATATACCTTTATAGATAATATACAATAGAATAAACTCTGTTCTACAAAAAAACGTAAACAGTTGTTTTTCAATAATATATACTTATTCTAGTTCCGCGAAAACTCTGGTGATTTCGTTTGTTGGTATGCAAACCCAAGAAGTAACGATTAAACCTCATGTAAAGGTAATTTTGAAATCCGATTCTGAGCTGCTTGAAGAGGTTGTGGTTACCGGTTACGGTACATTTAAAAAAGCATCATTTACTGGAGCTGCTTCTACTGTAAACACTTCCACCTTGGAAGATGTACCTGTTCTTTCTGTTGCCGACAAACTTTCTGGTAATGTCGCTGGTGTTACTTTTGGCTCAAGTTCAAGTAATCCGGGTTCTGTAAGCAGTATCCGTGTACGTGGTATGGGTTCCATCAATGCCGGAAACAATCCGCTTTATGTTATTGACGGAACACCGGTCACAAGTGGAGACTTATCCGAGTTCACTTATAGTGATGCAGGAACTGATATTTTGTCTTCACTCAATACCAATGACATCGAGTCTATCACAGTTATCAAAGATGCGGCTGCTGCCTCTCTTTACGGCTCGCGTGCTGCTAACGGTGTTGTGGTCATTACGACGAAAAGCGGAAAACAAGGCAAAACAAATGTAAGTTTCCGTTCCGACTGGGGTTTCTCAAACATGGCAATAGATTATCGTCCTATGCTCGACGGTGACTCGCGCCGCGAACTCTTATGGACCGGTCTCAAGAATTACGGGTTATACACCGGAAACATGTCCGATGCAGATGCCGCAACTTTTGCAGACCAAAACATCGAGGATTTTGCTTCAAAACCCTCGACCGGATGGACGGATTGGAAAGACCTGCTTTTCCGTAACGGTTCTCATCAGAACTACCAGCTGAGCGTATCTGGCGGTACCGACC
>ERZ779798.318-NODE-318-length-15229-cov-4.01147_pt1 | contig 15229 bp, 6 predicted proteins | sample MGYA00433090_ERZ779798 | MGnify/ENA primary metagenome ERZ779798 (study PRJEB29588, sample SAMEA2151468) | human gut metagenome | biome: human gut; feature: human-associated habitat; material: faeces | place: Denmark | collected 2008/2010 ...
CTCTACTCGCTGGACCCCTACACGGAGTATTATCCGGAAGATGACCAAAGCGAATTGGAGCAGATGCTGAAGAATTCCTATGGTGGTATAGGTTCTGTGATTACTTGGAATCCGAAACTGAAACGTTCCATGATATCTGAGCCATACGAGAATATGCCTGCTGCCGATGTAGGCCTGAAAGCCGGAGATATTTTGATGGAAATTGACGGAAAAGACCTTGCCGGAAAGAACAACCAGGAAGTCAGCGAGATGCTTCGCGGACAAGTGGGTACCAGCTTCAAGCTGAAAGTGCAACGTCCCGGTACAGAGAAACCGTTGGATTTCGACATTGTGCGCCGTTCCATCCAATTGCCGTTCATACCTTATTATACGGTGCTGGATAATAATATAGGTTATATCAATCTCAGCACCTTCTCGGGGAATCCTTCCAAGGAGTTCAAGCAGGCTTTTCTGGACTTGAAGAAGCGGGGGATGACTTCGTTGGTGATTGACTTGCGGAACAATGGGGGGGGCTTGCTGGATGAGTCTATAGAGATAGCCAACTTCTTTCTGCCTCGCGGAAAAACACTTGTGACGACAAAGGGTAAGATTAAGCAAGCCAGCAATACCTACAAGACGTTGCGTGAACCGTTGGATCTGGAAATTCCTTTGGCTGTTCTGGTCAATGGCGGAACGGCTTCTTCGTCAGAAATCCTTGCGGGCTCTTTGCAGGACCTTGACCGTGCGGTCATTATCGGTAACCGTACTTTCGGTAAGGGATTGGTGCAGACCACCCGTCCGTTACCATACGGTGGTACCATGAAGCTGACGACTTCCAAATATTATATTCCCAGCGGCCGTTGTGTGCAGGCTATCGACTACAAGCACCGGAATGAGGACGGCAGTGTGGGACGTATTCCGGACAGCCTTACTACCGTGTTCCATACGGCTGCCGGACGTGAAGTGCGGGATGGTGGAGGCGTGACTCCGGACATTGCGGTGAAGCAGGAGAAGCTGCCCAACATTCTGTTCTATCTTGTCAATGACAATCTTATTTTCAATTATGCCACGGACTATTGCCTGAAACATCCTACCATCCCTTCAGCAGAGAAGTTTGAAATTACAGATGCCGATTATGCGGACTTCAAGACGATGGTGAAAAAGGCGGACTTCAAATACGACCAGCAGACAGAGAAGATGCTGAAGAACTTGAAGGAGATGGCCGAATTTGAGGGCTATCTGACTGATGCTTCGAAAGAGTTTGAAGCGCTGGAGAAAAAATTGTCGCATAATCTGGACCGTGACCTTGACCATTTCTCCAAGGACATCAAGAGCATGATTGCGGTAGAAATCATCAAACGTTATTATTTCCAGCGTGGAAGCATTATCCAGCAGTTGAAAGATGATGATGATTTGAAAGAGGCTGTAAAGATACTGACTGCTCCGGAAAAATATAAGGAAATGTTGAGTGCTCCGGCAGTGACGTCAATGTCTCTGCAACAAAGAAAGGAGACAGCCCCGGTTTTTCTGAGTACCGCTACGAGAGCAAATGAACATGTTTATGATGAAATAGTATAAGGACACTCTTAAGAGGATTCTTTTATTTGCTCCTTAATTTATACCGGATAGTCTCTGTATAAGCCTTTTATACACGACTATCCGGTTAAGTTGTTTGTAGGGTATTAACTTGTTTTATATTTTTGCAGGTGATAATGAAAATATTGACAAGGTTATGAAACAATTGAATTCTCTGAAAGTATGGCTGTCTGTGGTATTGTTGCTTTGCTTCTCTCTTTCCGGACAAGCCCAGTTCCTGCGCACTTCCTACTTTATGGAAGGAAGTAACCAGCGTATGCAGCTCAATCCGGCCTTGATGCCGGGACGCGGTTATCTGAATATTCCCGTGATAGGTTCGTTGAATGCTACCGTCAACTCCAGTTCCCTGGGGTATAGGGATATTATGGACATTATTGAGAACAGTGATGATAGCGACTATTTCATGAGCAATGACTTTATGAACCGACTGGATGCTACCAATAACTTGAATGTGAATTTGAGTACCGACATTCTGTCTGCCGGGTGGTATAAAGGAAAGAACTTCTGGTCAGTCAATGTGGGGTTGCGTAATGATATCGGTGCCGCCATACCGAAAACCATGTTCCAGTTTATGAATAACATGAGCAGCCGGGAGTTCGGTGACAATATTTCTGACTATTTGGGTATTAACGAAACCATTAATGGACAGAAGCTTGAGATAAATTCCTATGCGGAAGTCGGCCTTGGCTTTGCAAGGAATATCACAGACCGACTGGCTGTAGGTGGTAAGGTGAAGATGCTGCTGGGTATCGGTAACTTAAAGCTGAACATCAACCAGATTCATGTGGAAACTCCTTCTGTCGGCTCTTTAGGAGTGACGAGTAAAGCTTCCATTCAAGTGGATGCAACTTTGGAGAACTCGTCAAAGCTGTTAGAACTTCCCGAGAATGAGAATGGTGATTATATCGATGAAATTGATTTTGGCAGTTTTGGTTTTGCCGGATATGGTGGGGCTATTGATTTGGGAGTATCTTACAAGTTACTGGATAAATTGACACTTTCTGCTTCAGTTCTTGATTTGGGCTTTATCAAATGGTCTAAATCGAATACCAGTATAGCGCGAGCCAATGCAGAGCAGACTTATGATCTTCTTGACCCGGCCTCGCAGCAGGAGTTCATGAATATTGTGAACAGCGGCGAGATTCTTAACTATGACATGTTGCAGCTCAAGACGGAGGAGGCTTCTGAGAAGAGCCGTACCCGTGGATTGACTTCTACAATGGTTCTTGGCGCTGAATATGCCTTATTGAATGATTGGCTGGTAGTGGGTGCCTTGTATACCGGTCGTTTTGCCAAACCGAAAACTTTGAATGAGTTGACTTTCTCTGCCTGCATCCGTCCGACGAATGCTTTCAATGTAGCTGCCAGCTATTCCGTACTTCAAGGAGCCGGTAAAACCTTCGGTCTGGCACTGAAACTGGGTCCTTTCTTTGCGGGAACAGACTATATGTTCTTTGGCAAGAATACGAAGAATGTCAATGCTTACTTGGGGGTTTCTATTCCTTTGGGAAAACAGAAAACGGCTGAAAATTAATAAAGTGAGTTATCAGTTGTCGCGGGTTATCTTTCTATAAAAGAGGATAATCTGCGATTTTGTTTTTACGAAAACGCAAAAAGCTTTATCTTTGCTGGTAAATACCTATAAACAGTACTCATGAGAATTGCAATAACGTTTCTCTTATTTTTGGTTTTCAGTAGTTTGCTGCAAGCTTCACCCATACCTTTTTCTCCTATAGTGAGGAACTATTCGGTGTCGGATTATAATGCCGGTATTCAGAATTGGGCCATTGCTCAAGACGAAAGAGGAGTGATGTATTTCGGTAATAACAGTGGGCTGTTGGAATTTGATGGAAGTGCTTGGCGGCTGTATGAATTACCGACAAAAGGAATTGTGCGTGCTATATATATCAGTAAAGATGGAAGAATTTATGTAGGCTCTTACGAAGAATTCGGTTATTTTGTCCGTACTCCTTATAATACCCTTGAATATCATTCGCTAAAAGATGAGGTGAAGGATTTTACTTTTCATAACGATGAAATCTGGAACATTGTTTGCGTTCAAGGAGAAATTGTTTTTCAATCGTTTGGTTCTCTCTTTTTTTATAATGGAAATTCGGTGGAAGGTACTCGGATGAAGAGTCTTCCTCTGAACTTATTTCAGGTTGGAAATACTTTTTATTCTCAAAGAATAAATGGTGGACTTTGTGTCTTTTCTGGCAGAAAAATGGAAGAACTTATTCCCAGAAAGGCATTTGGGAATAGCGATGTCCTGGCTGGGCTTCCTTATGATGATGCGGTTTTAATGCTTACCCGTAATCAGGGAGGTTTTCTCTATCGAGATGGGAGGGTGGAAAAATGGGAAACCGAATGTGATGATGTATTCAGGAAGCATACCATTAATCGTGCGGTGATGACCAAAGACAGTTGCTACGTTGTTGGCACAATATCCGATGGCATATATGCGTTGGATAAAAAAGGAAAGCTGATTTGGAAGGTCAATACGGATAATAAACTACAGAACAATACTGTTTTGAAGTTGTATTGTGATGATGACAATAATATATGGACAGCTTTGGATGAAGGTATTGCCTATATACACAATAATTCTCTAATCTATTATTATGAACCTCCGTTTCGTAAAATAGGTATGGTATATGATGTTCTAGTAAGGGAAAATGAAGCTTATATTGCTTCTAATCAAGGACTTTATTGGCTTAAGGATGGAAAGGCTGAATTGGTTCCGGGCTTGGAAGAACAAGCGTGGTTCGTCGATGAATGGGGAAAACAGATTTTTTGCGGACACAACAAGGGTACTTTCCTTATATCGGGATTGAAGTCAAAGCAGGTGGCTGACGCAAAGGGAGGGATGTGTATGGAAAAGATTGAATTGAAGGAACAGTCTTTTTTATTGGAGGGGACTTATGCGCTTTTGAATTTATATACGGAAACTGCTTCGGGAGAGTATTATTTTACTCGGTCCTTACGTGGGTTCAGTCACATGATTCGCCATATAGAAGTGGACCATCAGGGGAATATCTGGGCGAAACACTTAAGGAATGGTTTGTATCGCTTTCGGATTGATCCGGATATGAAGCTGGTAAAGGATGTGCGGAAGTATGAGAGTTTGGGAGAAGTAGAGGTTGGAAGTTTCACGCTTTTTAAAATCAATGGTCGGGTGGTTTTTTCTAATGGAGAATACTTTTATACTTATAAAGATATGACCGACTCGATTGTTCCTTATGAAACGATGAATGAACAATTGGCGGAATTGAGGGAAATCAAGACTGTGAGTCGTGCAAGTGGAGATCGTTATTGGTTTGTAGGGGACAGAACGGTGTATTTGGTGAAATGTGCGATAAATACTTTCGATATAGAACTCCGGATTCCATATTCTTTGTTTGACGGTCTGGCAGTGGAAGAGCGTGGAAGCGTGGCTTATGACAAGAGAAATAATCATTCCTATCTTTGCCTGAACAATGCCATTGCCCGTATTGAGACGGATAGTTCTTCGTTGTATAAATCCCGAGTCAAACGTTCTTTATGGATTTCGGGAATGCGGGCTATTGATGAATTCAGTGGTGAGCGGAAAACATTGGTGGCGCAGCCGGGAGTCCGGGTGGAGTCCGAATTTAATACAGTGAGTTTTACCTTGTGTTATCCGGTTTATAGTGATTATACTTATAAGGTAAGATATAAGTTGGATGGCTATTCCGAACAATGGGTGCCCAGTGGACGCAGTTTGCAGAAAATGTATGCCCGTCTTCCTTATGGAAATTATATTTTCCAAGCTGAGATATATAATACTGATAGGGTTTTGGCATCGGTAGAGCTTCCTTTTGAGATATTATCTCCGTGGTACTTGTCTTATTGGGCTGTGGGAAGTTATATCTTGGCAGGATTGTGTCTGTTGGCTTTGTTGCAATATCTGGTCTACCGTTTCGTGAAGAAAAAGAAAGACCGTGTGATTGAACGGCAGCGCGTAGCCCATCAGGCAGAACTCGAGCGGCAAGAGAAGAAGATTGTTGAGTTGGAAAAGGAGCAGCTTGAGGCCGATTTGCGTTTTAAAAGCAAGGAGTTGTCCAGTGTGGTAATGACAAATATCGCCCATCAGGAATTTCTGAATTCCTTGAAAGAAGAGATACAGCGGCAAAAGTTGTCGGGGCAGTATGGCCGTAAGAACTTGGATAAGCTGCTCACTTTAGTTAATAGCAATATAGTGTCCGATAAAGAGAATTGGACTATGTTTCAGGCTAATTTTGACCGTATACACGAAAACTTCTTCCGTAATCTGAAACTTCAATATACAGATTTGACTTCAGGAGATTTGCGCTTTTGTGCATTGCTTCGCTTGAATATGCCGACAAAGGAGATATCGAAGTTGCTCAATATTTCCACGCGTGGGGTTGATGCTGCAAGATACCGGTTGCGCAAGAAATTCAATCTGCTTCCGGAAGAAAGTCTAACTGATTTCCTTATAAATTTTAAATAACTGTTTTACAGTAAAATATTAATGGGGGAAGTACTAATATTGTACTTCCTATTTTGTTTTTTAGTGATGGATGTACTTTTATTGTAGTGCGGGATGTGGAGGTTGTCGCATGCTTTTCTTTTATTTGCAGCAAAATAATATTTCTATAAATTAAAAGCATGAAAGACATGAAGCATTTACTTTTCAAGTTACAATCATTTTTAGCCTTGTTGATGTTTACTGCCGTTAGTGCGTATGCGCAGAAATCTCCGGTCGATATAAATCGTTTCATTGACGATTTAATGAAGAAGATGACCCTGGAAGAGAAAATAGGTCAGTTGAATCTGCCGGTTACCGGTGAGATTACGACCGGTCAGGCTAAAAGTAGTAATGTGGCCAAACGTATTCGTGCCGGTGAAGTGGGCGGGCTTTTCAATCTGAAAGGTGTGGAACGTATCCGCGATGTACAGAAGCAGGCGGTTGAAGAAAGTCGTTTGGGTATTCCTCTCTTATTCGGTATGGATGTTATTCATGGATATGAAACGGTGTTTCCCATTCCTTTGGGATTGTCGTGTACATGGGATATGAAGGCGGTTGAAGAATCGGCGCGTATTGCGGCCATTGAGTCCAGTGCCGACGGTATTTGCTGGACATTCAGTCCGATGGTGGATATTTGCCGTGATGCCCGTTGGGGGCGTGTGTCCGAGGGCAACGGTGAAGACCCGTTTCTGGGAGCAGCCATTGCGCAGGCCATGGTACGTGGTTATCAGGGAAAGGATATGAGCCGTAATGATGAGATTATGGCTTGTGTAAAGCATTTTGCCTTGTATGGTGCCGGTGAGGCAGGACGTGACTATAATACAGTAGATATGAGCCATCAGCGCATGTTCAATGAATACATGTTGCCCTATCAGGCGGCGGTTGATGCCGGTGTGGGCAGTGCGATGGCCTCTTTCAATGAGGTCGATGGCATTCCTGCCACTGGAAACAAGTGGTTGATGACGGATGTATTGCGTAAGCAGTGGGGGTTTGACGGTTTTGTAGTGACAGATTATACCGGAATTACAGAAATGACCGACCATGGCATGGGCGATACGCAGACTGTTGCCGCGTTGGCGCTGAATGCTGGTGTAGATATGGATATGGTGAGCGATGCATTTGTTGGTACGCTCAAGAAGTCATTGACAGAAGGAAAAGTGACAGAAGAAGCAATTAATGTGGCTTGTCGCCGTATTTTGGAAGCTAAGTACAAGTTGGGCTTGTTCGATAATCCTTATAAATACTGTGATGTGAAGCGTGCCAAGAAGCAAATCTTTACCAAAGAGCATCGTGCCGTTGCGCGTAAGATTGCTTCGGAGAGCTTGGTGTTGCTGAAGAACGAGGGTAATGTGCTTCCGCTGGCCAAGAAGGGCACTATTGCTGTGGTAGGTCCGTTGGCAGACAGCCGCAGTAATATGCCGGGTACTTGGAGTGTGGCTGCCGTATTGAAGAATGCTACTTCTTTGGCTGAAGGTTTGAAGGCGGTAGCAGGCGGTAAAGCCGAAATACTGACTGCGAAAGGCTGTAATTTGATGAGTGATGCCGAATATGAGAAACGTGCCACTATGTTCGGACGTTCTTTACACCGTGACAATCGTTCGGACAAGGAGTTGCTGGACGAGGCTCTTGCCGTGGCTGCCAAATCGGATGTTATTGTGGCTGCGCTCGGTGAGTCTTCGGAAATGAGTGGAGAGAGCAGTTGCCGCACGAATCTTGAAATGACGGACACCCAACGCATACTGTTACAAGAATTATTGAAAACAGGAAAACCAGTGGTACTGGTGCTGTTTACCGGTCGTCCGCTGGTACTGAACTGGGAGCAGGCAAACGTGCCGGCCATTCTGAATGTATGGTTTGCGGGCAGTGAGGCAGGTTTTGCCATCGGTGATGTATTGTTTGGTGATGTGAATCCGAGTGGGAAGCTGACTACGACTTTCCCGAAGAGCGTGGGACAGATTCCTTTGTTCTACAACCACAAGAACACGGGCCGCCCTCTTGCCGACGGTGCATGGTTCCAGAAATTCCGCAGCAACTATATAGACATAGACAATGAACCGCTTTATCCCTTTGGTTTCGGCTTGAGCTATACAACATTCTCTTATAGCGACGTGGCTTTGGACAAGACTAGCATGACGGATAAGGGCGAACTGACTGCTACCGTGACTGTGACCAATACCGGCAAGAGAGACGGTGCAGAAGTGGTTCAACTTTATATTCGTGACCTTGTGGGAAGTGTAACCCGTCCGGTGAAAGAGTTGAAAGGCTTTGAAAAGATTTTCCTGAAAGCCGGCGAATCTAAAAAAGTATCTTTCAAGATTACCCCCGAATTGCTGAAGTTCTACAACTACAATCTTGATTTTGTATGCGAGTCCGGTAACTTTGAGGTGATGATTGGCAGAAATAGCCGGGACGTAAAGAAAGCAACGTTCACGTTACTCTAACTGATTCCCGAGGCGGCAATATGCAGCATTCGAGACACTGCGTTGAGATGGCATTGTTGCTGCATATTGTCTGCATTTTCACTGCAAACTATATGCAGCATTCTTGCAGTATTTGCCTGACTTGTGTGGAATAATATAATCTATTGAAAAACATGAAGAAAATATTTTTATTAATATTGTGTCTGTCCACCATGTACCCGGTTGTCAATGCCGGGCGGGTGGTTCAGAGTTTCAATGACGGCTGGTATTATGTTGCGTATAATGACAATCGGTTCCAGAAAGTGCGATGTCATGAGGAAGGTTGGGAACAGGTACATCTGCCACATACCTGGAATACGGATGCCTATTCTACCCGTAACTACCGCAGGGCTTCTTCCTGGTATAAGAAAGAGTTCCGTACGGATGCCGCGCAGATGCGGGATAAGCAGCTTTACCTGAAATTTGATGCTGTCAATTCTCTGGCAGATGTGTACCTCAACGGCGAGCTGCTCACTACCCACAAAGGAGGTTACTCTGCCTTTACCGTAGACATTACGGATAAAGTAAGGACTGATGCCCCGAATCTGCTGATGGTGCACGTCAATAATCAGAACGACCGGATACCTCCTTTGTCCGGCGACTTCACCATCTTTGGCGGCATCTACCGCAATGTGTGGCTCATCAGTGCTGCAAAGCAGCACATCAGCCTTACCGACTATGCCTCTACGGGCATTTATGTCGATTTGCCTTCCGTGAGTGAGGATAGGGCGGAAATCAGTGTGCGTGGGACTTTGGTGAACCGTGATGTGCGGCGTGCGGTGTTGAAGTTGGACGTCGAGGTGCTGGATACCGATGGGAAGACCGTAGCCCAATCTTTGCGCAGCGTCCGGATAGATGCCGACGGGGCGTTCGCCTTCGAGGAGCGGTTACAGTTGGAAAAGCCACAGTTGTGGTCGCCCGATTCCCCTTATCTGTACAGCGTGAAAGTTTCTTTGAAAGATGTGCGTGGCAAGGTGTTGAAAGATGAGACACGTGTCCCTTTGGGGGTCCGCTGGTTCAGCGTGGATGCGCAGGAAGGCTTCAAGTTGAATGGGGAACCCCTGAAACTTATGGGAGCTTGCCGTCATCAGGACCAGATGCCGATGGGCATAGCGCTTTCGGATGAGATGCACCGCAGGGATATGCAGTTGCTGAAAGACATGGGTGTGAACTTTGTCCGTCTGGCACATTACCCGCAGGACGATGCCGTGTTGCGTGCTTGCGACGAACTCGGCATGCTGGTATGGGAGGAGATTCCGGTAGTAGATTTGATAGCTTTGGGTGACGAGTTCCGCGCGAATGCCACAAGCGCCTTGCGCGAAATGATTCGCCAGCATTACAACCATCCGTCCGTCATTATGTGGGGGTATATGAACGAGGCTGTCATCCAGCTGCAGTATCGGGTGAAGAAACAACGGCTCAACGGTTTCTACGAGAATACCTTGGCGCTTGCCCGGCATCTGGAGGAAACTCTGAAGAGGGAAGACCCCTACCGTCTGAGTACGATGGCCTACCACGGCAATCAGATTTACAATAAAATCGGTCTCAGCAATATCACCGACATTTCCGGTTGGAACCTTTATCAGGGCTGGTATGAGAACGACTTCAAGTCTTTCGACCGCTTTGTGGACGAGGAGCATCGTAAATACCCGCACCGTCCGTTAATAATCAGTGAGTTCGGTGCCGGTTCCGACCCGCGCTTGCAGTCGCTCGAGCCGCAGATATTCGATTTCTCCATGCAATGGCAGCAGTTGTACCTCGAATACTATCTGCCCGCTATCATGAGGCGGCCGTTCATAGTCGGCGCCACAGAGTGGAATTTCATTGATTTCAGTTCTGCCAATCGCCAGGAGGCTACGCCACACATTAATAATAAAGGGCTGATGTACAATGATCGCCGGCCTAAAGATGTGTTTTATTATTTTCAGGCATTTTTGCGTAAGGATATTCCGGTGCTGCACATTGCTGTGGATGACTGGAAGCATCGGACTGTGGTTTCGGACGGCGAAGCAGTGGAACATCCGGTGAAAGTGTATTCCAATCTGGATAAGGTAGAGCTGTCTGTCAATGGGAAAAAACTCTCTGTACAAGACATTGAGAATTGCCATGCTGGGTGGCGGGTACCTCTTGTTGTGGGAAGAAACACGCTTGTAGCATCCGGCATCTATCAAGGGAAGAAGGTGGAGCAGGTTTCGGACATTTTTGTGAAGATGCAGCCTCGCTATATCGCGGCAGCCGGCTCCGGACAGCTGGAACTTGCAGTGAACGTGGGCAGCAACTGTTTCTTTACGGATGACAAGAGTGATCTTTGCTGGCTTCCCGACCAAGCTTATACTCCTGGGAGTTGGGGCTACATAGGTGGAGAGATTTTCCGCCGTTCTCCGGGACGTATCGGAACCACTGCCGAAGTGAAAGACACCCGTAACGTTCCTTTGCTCCAGACCAAACGCAAGGGCATCAAAGCCTATCGCTTCGACTTGCCCGACGGCGACTATGAAGTGGAACTTCTTTTTGCTGACCTGAACGCACGTTCCGAACGGGTGACTTACGATTTGGGAGCTGTCGCTACCCTAGACAATGCCGATTTCCGCGGCAGTGTCTTCAATGTTTCTGTCAACGGTCGGCCTTGGTTGAGCCATTTCTCTCCGGCGATAGAAGTAGGCGGGAACCGTTGCATATCCAAGAAATTGCGTATTGCCGTAACCGGTGGAAACCTTACAGTGGACTTTGAGGCGGTGGAGGGGATGACGTTCTTGAATGGGATAAAGATATTCAGGATTCATTGACCTTCTATTTGCAAGGATGTTGTATTAACCGATAAATTGAGTGAAACATGAAACACAAACTTCTCACCGGGTCCCTCTCCTTCACAGTAGGGATGGGATTCAGCGCTTTGCCTGCCGTCGCGCAGCAATCTCCGGCTTCCACTGAGGTCAAGCCCAATGTAATCATTATCAACGTTGATGACCTGGGCTATGGCGACATTGGTTGTTACGGTGCCACCAAGGTCAAGACTCCCAATATAGACCGTCTGGCATCGCAGGGCCGTAGCTTTACGGACGCTCATTCATCCTCGGCTGTTTCCACGCCTTCACGTTATGGACTAATGACTGGTCAATATCCTTGCCGTGAGGATATTTGGGGGGCAATCTTCCTGAATCAGACTCTGCAAATTGATACGGCACGCACCACAATTGCGGATGTGATGAAACGTTCCGGCTATTCCACTGCCATCGTGGGGAAGTGGCATCTTGGATTCCGTACGGACGAAAAGATGGACTGGAACAAGGAACTGGCTCCCGGACCACTTGAATTGGGATTCGATTATTACTTCGGTGTGCCTATTCTCAACAGTCATCCACCTTTTGTTTATGTGGAGAACCATCATGTGGTGGGTTATGATTCCAACGACCCGTTTGTAAGAGGCAAGAGGGCAGAAACGGAGGAGTTCGATGAAAAATTCGGTATCAACTCTATTGGTGGAGCCACGGCTGCGCACCGTTTGTACAAAGACCGGGCTGTAGCCACTACTTTGAAAGACCGGGCCGTGCAGTGGATAAAGGAACATAAGGATTCACCTTTCTTCTTGTATTATGCTACCACCAACATCCATCATCCTTTTACACCGGCCGAACGCTTTGTAGGTACCAGTGAGGCAGGACCTTACGGTGATTCAATCCATGAATTGGACTGGGTGGTAGGCGAGATTATGCGTACCCTCGATGAAGAAGGGCTGGCGGGAAATACTCTGCTCATCTTCACCAGTGACAACGGGGGAATGCTGAATCATGGAGGGCAGAGAGCTTGGAAGGCAGGACACCATATCAACGGCAAGCTTCTTGGTTTCAAGTTCGGAGCTTGGGAAGGCGGGCATCGCATTCCTATGATTGTCCGCTGGCCGGGCAGGATTCCTGCGGGCAGCGTATCCAACCAGTTGATGTCCAATGTTGACATGCTTGCCACTTTGGCTGCCCTCACAGGATATGAATTGCAGGAGCAGGACGGGCCGGACAGTTTCAACATGCTTCCTGCCCTTGTCGGAAATCCCGGGAAAATGATTCGGGACCATATTATAATCTGTCCTTCCCAAAAGAGCCATCTTTCCATTCGCAAAGGGAAGTGGGTCTATATTCCGGCGCAAAACAGCGGCGGATTTACCGGAAAGAATGTCGGTGACCATGACTTGGGCGGGGCATCCGCTTTCCAGCTCACCCATCGGGTGAACAGCGATATAGAAAATGCCCGGATAAAGCCGGATGCACCCTCTGTGCAGCTTTACAATCTGGAGGAAGACCCATACCAGACCACAAATGTGTATGAACAGCATCCCAAAGTGGCACGCAGGCTGGCGCGGATACTGGAGGAGAAGATAAGGAAGTCGGATGCCACAAGAAAGTGACAACCGATAGATTGATGAAAAACATAATTTGAAAAATGAAGAATACCGTGATGAAAAAGTTTTTTGTAGGTTTATTCTCCCTTTTGATGGGAGTAGGCAGCGCTTTTGCGCAGACCAATATGTCTAGTGAAATGTATGACCTTGCCAAGATGAAGGAAGGCTTGCGCAACCGCCGTGTCAGCAGTTATGACCGTACGGGCAACAACCGTGACCACCTGAAGGCCATCAAGCCGGGCGAAACGGCTGTCTTGGCCGACATCAAGGGGGCAGGCGTAATCAACCATATCTGGATAACGATGTCTCCGGGACCGCGCCAGCTTTCCCGTAACGACATCATCCTTCGGATGTACTGGGACGGCAGCGACGAACCTTCTGTCGTGTCCCCCATCGGTCCCTTTTTCGGCCAGGGATGGAACGAACAGTATAACTATGCTTCTTTTGCCCTTTCTTCCGGTCCCAACGGTGGTACGGGTTTGTGCAGCTATTTCGCCATGCCTTTTGCCAAAGGTGCGCGCATTGAGATAGAGAATCAGACGGATGTCAACATCGGCGCCTTCTACTACTACATAGACTATGTGGAGATGAAGGAACTGCCCAAGGACATGGGGCGTTTCCATGCGTGGTTCAACCGTGAGATTACCGAAGCGCTTCCCGAGGGGGAGACCGAGTGGGGTTCCGTGGGTAAGCAGACGGAGAATAAGGACGGAGCCGACAATTATGTGTTTGCCGATATCAAGGGAAAGGGCCATTTTGTGGGATTGAATTATTATGTACAGTGCCCTACCCCCATGTGGTATGGTGAAGGCGATGACATGTGGTTCATCGACGGTGAAAAACAGTCTTCCTTGATAGGAACCGGTACGGAAGATTTGTTCAACACCGCCTGGTGCCCGAAAGAGCCCTACCAGCATATCTACTTCGGCTATCCACGTGTGAATAATGATGTCGGATTCTTGGGGCGTACACATGTCTATCGGTTCTTTATTCAAGATCCCGTCTTCTTTGAGAAAGGGCTGAAAGCCACCATTGAGCATGGGCACAACAATTGCCTGACCCTCGACCTGGCCACCGTTGCCTACTGGTATCAAGACAAGGCGACGGCTGTTCCCACCATACCCGACAAGGCGGGCCGTAAGCTGAAGCCGATGGTAAACAATGTGATGATGCACAAATGGCGTCATGAGTGGAGAAAGAATAAAGGGAATAAGGCTGACCTTTGGGGAAATGAATAAATTGCTGGAGGATATGAAATGAAGACATTATTAGTTATATCTGTTTTATTAGCATTTACTCTTTTGGGGCATGCCCAAATATGGAAAGTGCCTGAAGGTCATGAAACGCGGTGGACAAGTTTTGAAAATCCTACCGGTGCCAAGGGAACGGCAGCTCAAGTCAATAAAGGTGCAAAAGGAAGTGCTTTCGGCAGAATCATGGCGGGAGACAGCTGTGTTTTGTTGTCTCAGCAAGGACCCGGGATCATTAACCGTATTTGGCTGACAGTCAGCAAACGTAACCCTAAGATGCTTCGTGCGTTGCGTATCAAGTTTTATTGGGATAATTCTGTTGTTCCGGCAGTGGATGTCCCATTGGGAGATTTTTTTGGGAATCCGCTGTCACGTACATCTCGTTTTGAGAACTGTTTCTTTTCTAATCCGGAGAAGCGTTCTTTTAACTGTTCTATTCCGATGCCTTACCGCACCGGTGCCAAAGTGGTGTTTGTGAATACCTCGGATGAGGACCTGACACACTTGTTTTATGATATCAACTTTACTAAATTGCCGGAATGGGATTCGGAGATGAGCTATTTTCATGCTGTCTGGCGTGAAGACAAATCCACCAAGTTGGGAGTGGATTATACTGTTCTTCCCCAACTATCGGGCAAGGGGCGCTTTTTGGGGGTAAGCTTGGGTATCTTTGCCAATAAGGCGTATGAAACTACTTGGTGGGGAGAAGGTGAAATCAAGTTCTACATTGACGGAGATAAGGAATTTCCCACATTGAGTGGTACGGGAGTTGAAGACTATATTGGTACGGCTTGGGGGCAGGGCGAGTATTCCCACCGTTATCAAGGTTGTCCGATTGCAAATGCGGACAGTTGTTGGTGGAGTATGTATCGTTTCCACGTGCAGGACCCGATTTATTTTCATCATGATATAAGAGTTACATTGCAGCAGATTGGAGGTGCTCCATATCAAAAGGTACTCGAACTGTACAAGGCGAAGGTTCCTCTTGTACCGGTTACTATAGATAGAAGCGGTAAACTGAAATTCTATCGTTTATTAGATGAAG
>ERZ779798.326-NODE-326-length-14976-cov-4.71456_pt1 | contig 14976 bp, 5 predicted proteins | sample MGYA00433090_ERZ779798 | MGnify/ENA primary metagenome ERZ779798 (study PRJEB29588, sample SAMEA2151468) | human gut metagenome | biome: human gut; feature: human-associated habitat; material: faeces | place: Denmark | collected 2008/2010 ...
CGTGTAGCGATACTACATCGTCTTCATTGATGGCATCTTTGTGCATCTGCACGGTGTCTTTGCCATATTCTTTATCATAGCTTTCTTCAATGGTTTCTGCAGGAAGCTTTCCCGGCTTGCGGATAGGTACGAAGCCTGCCCTTAGTCTGGTGGCGAGAATGGGGCCCATAATGAATCCTCTTGATTCTATACCCACTACTTTGGTGATGCCTTTGTCCTTATACATCTCGTATAGTGTGTCCGAGAGTTCCTGCAAGGCGGTAGGCTCCTTGAACAAGGTAGTTACATCGTAGAATAGAATTCCCGGAATGGGGAAGTCGGGTATTTCTCGGATGCTTTTGGTAAGAGTTTCTTTGCTCATAATCAGTTTATTTAATACGTTTATTGAATTCTTTGTTTCACGTGGAACTTTGCGCTCTATCGTCCGCAAAGTACCAGTAGCACGTTGATGTCGCTTGGAGATACTCCCGGAATCCGACTCGCTTGGGCTATTGTTTCCGGATCTATCTTCATCAGCTTCTGTCTAGCTTCGGTAGAAAGGGATTGAATGGAATTATAGTCAAACTTACCTTTTATCTTGATGCTTTCCAATCTTGCCAATTTATCCGCAATAATCCGTTCGCGTCCGATGTATCCCTCGTACTTGATGAGTATTTCTGCAGCTTCTACAATTTCTTCCTTTCTATCGGATATTTTATCCAGTTCTCGTTTAAAGGCACTGACGTGTTCGGCAATGTTCTCAATCGTTATCTGCGGACGGTTTATCAAATCTATCAATTTGCATCCTTGGCGCAGTGGAGTTGTGCCGAGCTGCTCCAATACCGGATTGATTAATGCCGGTTTCATCGAGTAATTCCGCGCGAAGTCTATAATCCGGTTCACGGCTTCACGTTTTTCTGTCAGCAGCTTGTACCGCTCTTCCTTGGCGAGTCCCAGCTTCCAGGCTTTTTCCGTGAGTCGCATGTCCGCATCATCCATACGGAGCAGGATGCGATATTCGGCACGGGAAGTAAACATACGGTAAGGCTCGTCCACACCTTTTGTTACCAAGTCATCGATTAAAACGCCGATATATGCTTCATCCCTTGCAAGGGTGAACGGTTCTCCGCCGTGGCAATTGATGTGGGCGTTGATACCTGCCATGATTCCTTGTCCAGCTGCTTCCTCGTAACCGGTTGTTCCGTTTACTTGTCCGGCAAAGAACAGATTCTTTATATTCTTCGTTTCCAGCGTATGTTTCAGTTGGGTGGGGTCAAAGAAGTCGTATTCGATGGCATAGCCCGGGCGGTAGATGACGAGGTCTCTGAACGCCGGTATCTTTTTCAATGCTGCAATCTGGATGTTCATGGGCAATGAAGAAGAGAATCCATTCAAGTAGAGCTCTTGGGTTGTTTCCCCTTCGGGCTCCAGGAAAAGCTGGTGCTGCGGTTTGTCGGGGAAAGTCACAATCTTGGTTTCTATACTGGGGCAATAACGTGGGCCGATACTTTGGATTTGTCCGTTGAAAAGGGGAGAATCCGGCAGACCTTCCTGCAGGATGCGGTGTGCTTCTTCGTTGGTGAAGCAGGTCCAGCAAGGGAGCTGTTTCAAATGGCGTACATGAGTGTCCATGAACGAGAACTTGTGGAAGTCACATTCTCCGTCTTGGATTTCCATATCCTCATAATGCACGCTGCGTCCATCTATGCGTACGGGGGTTCCCGTCTTCATGCGTCCAAAGGTGATGCCATGCTTTGCGATGGATTCGGTTAATTGGTAGGATGCAGGTTCTGCCATACGTCCGCCTGGAAGCATGGTACGTCCCACGTGCATCAGTCCATTGAGGAAAGTTCCTGCGGTGAGTACTACACATTTGGCATGGAACGTTACTCCCCATAATGTGACTACTCCCGTAATCTCACCGTTTTCAACGAGGATTTCCTGCACGGTATCCTGCCAGATATGCAGGTTGGGGATATTTTCCAGTATCTCTCTCCATGCCCAGATGAATTTGTTGCGGTCGCACTGCGCGCGCGGACTCCACATAGCGGGACCTTTGGAACGGTTCAGTATACGGAACTGTATGGCTGTCTGGTCTGTCACCAATCCCATATATCCTCCCAAGGCGTCTATTTCGCGTACTATCTGTCCTTTGGCGATGCCTCCCACTGCCGGGTTACAACTCATCTGTCCGATTTTGTTCATATCCATTGTGATAAGACAAGTCTTCGAACCCAGGTTTGCAGCAGCGGCAGCGGCTTCGCATCCTGCGTGTCCGGCGCCGATTACAATAACGTCATACTTAAACTCCATTCGTTCAGTGTATTTTAAAACTGTGCAAAGTTACGAAAAAAGTTGTATGCCGGGACGTGTCATATCTTAAAATCCGGATATATCTTCTTTGGCATTGCTTATATTTCCGTATCCAGCATCATACTTATTGCTTGGAATGCTTAGGTTGTAGACATATTGCTTGTGTTTGGCTTAAAATACAATCAAAATGAAGCTTTTTGAATACTATTGCTTTTCTTTTTGAAAAAGATACATACCTTTGCAGCGTTTGGATATTAAAAAGTGTTTTGATTGACTAATTTTAAGGAAGAGAAGCATGAGAAAGAAATTCTTCTTGTTAATCATTGTCTGCCTGGTTATGGGGGCGGGAGTGATGGCTCAGACGTCTACGGTCTCGGGAACAGTATTTGCCGAGGACAACAATGAGCCGATTATTGGGGCATCGGTATTGGTGAAGGGTACAACGCTGGGGGCCGTGACCGATATCGAAGGTAAATTTACAATCTTGAATGTGCCGGGCACGGCAAAGACAGTGATTGTCTCTTTTGTAGGTATGCAGAAAGTAGAAGCTGCCATAAAGCCTGCTATGAAGGTGGTGCTGAAATCGGATTCGGAACTGCTGGATGAAGTGATGGTGGTGGCTTACGGCACGGCCAAAAAGAGCAGCTATGCAGGTTCGGCTTCTTTAGTGAAAGCGGATGCGCTGAAAGACATTCCGACGACCAGCTTTGAAAACGCGTTGAACGGTAAAGTGGCGGGCTTGCAACTGACGAATAATTCCGGCCAGGCGGGTTCCGCACCGGCCATCCGCATCCGTGGCATAGGTTCTATGAATGCCGGGAATGAACCGTTGTATGTAGTGGACGGTGTTCCGGTCTCTTCGGGCAATACGGGGCAGATGAGCGGTGAGCTCTATTCTACCAACAACATCATGAATACGTTGAACCCGGAAGACATCGAATCTATTTCTGTATTGAAAGATGCGGCGGCCAGCTCGCTTTATGGGTCGCGTGCGGCAAACGGCGTCATTCTGATTACTACCAAAAAAGGACAGATTGGCAAGCCGGTGGTGACGCTGAAAGCCGAAGTGGGCTTCACGCCCTGCTGGGCAACGGACAACTATGAAACGGCCAGCGTACAGGAGAATGTGAATATGCTCTACACCGTATTTCACGATGCCCGTACAAGCGGTAAGGGCGAAACGGACGAAAAGGCGGCAGCCTATGCCATAGGCCAGTTGAACAGCGGTTTCAACAAACATGGCTACCAATTTACCACAAATGGTACGGGAGCTTACGAGAACGTCAATATCCTTGAGTACGACAACTCCGGGCGTGGAGGCAAATACTACGATTGGGACAAGGCATATTTCCGTACCGCCATTTATCAGACCTACGATATGTCCGTCAGCGGTGCTACGCAGAATACCAACTATTACACTTCCCTTTCCTATACCCAGGACGAAGGACGTTTGAAGATGAACAGCTTCGACCGTGTTTCCGGTCGCCTGAACCTCACCCAGAAGGTGGGGAAATTCCTTGAACTGACCACCAATGCCAGCCTGGCGCGTACCAAGAAAAGCGGTTATAATGATACACGCAACACGGGCAGTAATTACTTCATGCAGACCCGTAACTTGCTGTGGGGACTCTACTGGCCCACTGATTACAAGACCGGCGAGCTCTGGACCGAACGTTACGGTAGCTACGCCTACAATGGGCTTTATTATGACAAAGAGTGGGAGAACGGTTCTACCAGTACCAAAATCATGGCTGCGGAGACGCTCACCCTGCATCTGATGCCGGGCCTGGACCTTCGTTCTATCTACTCTTACGACAATACTACTGTAAAAGACCATATCTATTACAGTGCCAATCACTATAAAGGCTCGGCAGACAATGGGAATGTCAACGAATACCGTACTACATACGAGAAGATGGTTACCTCCACTACCGCCAATTATACCGGCACCTTCGACAAACACACAGTTGGCACCATGGTGGGTTTCGAAGCGGAGAAGAACAAGACAGACTATGTGCGTGCCACAGGAAGTAATCTTGCGGTCAGCACCATTCATACAGTTTCTACTGCCGGAACGCAGACTTCTGCCGGATATTCCTGGGGAAACTCGATGGTGTCCGTGCTCTCCAAGTTGGATTATAATTACGATGAACGCTACTTCATTTCCGGTTCTTACCGCCGCGACGGTTCTTCCCGGCTCAGCAAGCAGGAACGTTGGGGAAACTTCTGGTCAGTGGCAGGAGCGTGGAACATCATGCGCGAGGGTTTTATGAGCAAATATTCTTTCCTGAGCAACCTGCGTATACGTGCCTCTTATGGTATTAACGGTACGCTGCCTTCGGACAATTACGGCTATATGAGCTTGATGAGCTATACCAGTAAGTACATGGGTAACCCGGGCGGTACAATCACTACCGTCACCAATGACAAGCTGTCTTGGGAGACGAGCTACAACACGAATGTGGGTATCGACTTCGGCTTCTTCGGCCAGCGTCTGCGCGGTACGGTGGAATACTTCAACCGTGATTCGAAGAACCTGCTCCAGGATGTTCCCATTTCGATGGTTACGGGATTTTCTTCTACGTTGCGGAACGTAGGATGCATCAATAACCATGGGGTAGAGGTGGAGTTGAGTGGTGACATCATTGATAGTAAAGGATGGTTATGGAGTGCCGGTGTCAACGCAACCTTTCTCCGTTCTGAGGTGAAAGAGTTGTATGGCGGTGCGGACATTATCTGGTACGACCCCACCAGTAGCGACAGCCGTGCGCAATATGTATACCGGGAAGGTCAGTCCACGCTGGCTTTCTATGGATACGAATGGGCAGGTGTGGACAAGACCAACGGCAAGAACGTCTACTATGTAAATGACCCCAAGAATGGCAAGGCCGGAGATTTTGAGTATAACGGACGCGGAGCTACTTATGACTATAACAATGCCAACTACACCATCATCGGCAATGCCGTTCCCAAAGTGTATGGGGGCATCAATACCTCGGTCTCCTACAAAGGCATAGCCCTTTCGTTGGGCTTTACCTATAAGATAGGAGGAGACTTGTATGATGGAGCCTACATGGATGTGGCCGACGACGGTTATTATTGGGAGCGTATCCGTGCTAAAAGCTACTACAACAACCTTTGGACGCCAGACCATACGAACGGTACAGAGCCCCGTATCGAAGGTGTAGACCTCGATGACCCGCAACAATACAGCAGCCGCCACTTGTTCAATGCCAGTTATCTGCGCTTGAAGAATCTCTCATTGGCCTATACGCTGCCCAAAGCCATGACCCGCAAGGCTTTCATCGAGAATGCCCGCCTTTTCTTCACTGCCAGCAACCTTTGGACAATAGCCAAATACAAGGAGGCAGACCCCGAAGTGAGCGAATACGGCACACGTGGTTGGGAAACCCCTATCGGAAAAACATTTGTCGTTGGCGTTGAATTGAAATTTTAATGAACTGGAGGAACTAACAATGAAAAAGATATATCATTTATTGGCACTTGTGATACTTGGTGCCTTTACATTCACTTCGTGTGACGATTTTCTGGATATGCAGCCCACCAACTCCGGAAATGCAGAAGGTGCTGTCGGTACGGTAGCCGATGCTCAGGTGGTTATCAACGGTGTGATGAGTGCGATGACCTCATCGTCCTATTACGGCAGAAACCTTTTTATGTACGGTGATGCCAAGGGCGGTGACCTCACGATTTTTGCTGCCGGACGCGGACTGGATGCATTCTATACGTTCAACCACACTTCCAACAGCAATACTTATTCCGGTTTCTGGAGCCGTGGATATTACTGCATTCTACAGGTCAACACCTTGTTGAGCAACATTGAGAAGCTGGAAGAATCGGGCAGTATGGAAGACTTTTCCGAAGCCAAAGGGCAGGCGTTGACTCTGAGGGCGCTGTTCTATTTCGATTTGGTCCGTCTCTACGGGCTTCCTTACAATTACAACAAGACCTCTTATGGAGTTCCCAATGTAACCGAGCCGCTTACGGTGAACGCCCAGCCCACCCGTGCTACTGTGGAGGAGAACTATCGCCAGATTCTGCAGGACTTGTCGGACGGGGCGGCCCTGCTTGCCAAGAAGAAGACAAAGCAGAGCGGATATGCGGACTATTACACCAACATAGCCCTGCAAGCGCGTGTGAAACTCTATATGGAAGATTATGACGGTGCTTTGAACGCTGCCCGGGAGATTATAGAAAGCGGTGTGTACAAACTGTATGAGCCTGCCGATTGGACGGCTTCCTGGAGCAAGCAGTTTGGTTCCGAGTCCATCTTTGAGCTGGGCATCACCACTGAGGAATCAGACCTGGGAACTTCTTCTTTGGGCTTTTACCTGATGCGCTACGGACAGTTGAAGAATGCCATGGGCTGGTATCTTGCCAGCGATTATTTCCTGAACCGTCTGGGTGAAGACGAGACGGATGTGCGTTGGGGAATCATGGACAACGATGAATACTGGGTGGACAATGAGATTGAACGCAAGGGAGCCTGCTACAAGTATATGGGCAGTACCACCCTGGCAGGTGACGGCAAGGCAACCAATACAGCCGTCAATATCAAGATAATCCGTCTTTCCGAGATATATCTGATTGCCGCCGAAGCAGCCTTGCACTCCACGAAGCAGGAAGCAGGCGCAGATGCCGCCGCCGTTTACCTGAATGAAATCCGCAGGCGTTCTCCCGGACTGGCACCGGCCACTGCCGCTACCATTACCGATGATATGATTCTGGACGAGCGCAGCAAGGAGCTTTTTGGTGAAGGACAACGCTTCTTCGACATGATGCGTATGGGCAGAACCATCGAATTCAACGACGATTTTCAAGATATTCCGGTGAGTCACCGTGGAAAAACAATCGACCGTACTTTCGAGAAGATTGTGCTTCCCATTTCGCAGGATGAGATAAATGCCAATCCGGCATTGGAGAGCCAGCAGAATCCGGGATATTAGTCGTTCCCTGCTGTCTATTGTTTGCTACTCCTTGTATATCAGGGAGGTATTTTGCCAACAAGTTGTCACTGCCTTGGCAAACTTTTGCCACGCCTATGGCAAAGTTTTGCCAACGCGGTGGCAAAGTCTTGCCAATGGGAAGGCAAAACCTTGTCATAGGCGTGGCAAGAAAAGCGGAAAAAGGTGCCTTTGATGAATTTCTTTGATAAAATGAGACGGTAATACCTTGATATTCCACAAAAATACTATTTATTGGTTCGAAATTTCTATTCTTTTTTTCTGAATCGGCTTATCTTTGCTTTCGTAGAAACCAATAAAAAGTTATAATACTATGAGAAGATTTTTCCTCATATCGTCATTCTTGACGTTGTTTGCAATCGGAAGTTCGGCGCAATGGAAGCCGGCAGGTGATAAAATCAAAACGGACTGGGCATCCCAGATTAATCCCGCGAATGTGTTGCCCGAATATCCTCGTCCCATCATGGAACGGAGTGACTGGAAGAACTTGAACGGACTGTGGAATTATGCCGTTATAAATAAAGGTGAGCATCTTCCGGCAGAGTTCGAAGGGCAGATACTTGTTCCTTTTGCCATCGAATCCTCCTTGTCCGGAGTTGGAAAAAGAATCAATGAAAACCAGGAACTGGTCTACCAGCGCAGTTTTGATATTCCTTCTGCTTGGAAGGGAAAACAAGTGCTGTTGCATTTTGGTGCTGTCGACTGGAAAACGGATGTATGGGTGAATGATGTGAAAGTAGGCAGCCATACGGGTGGATTTACTCCGTTCTCCTTCGATATTACTGCCGCCCTTTCTGGCAAAGGCAATAATCAGTTGGTCGTAAAGGTTTGGGACCCGACGGATAAAGGACCTCAACCCCGTGGAAAGCAGGTCAGCAATCCGGAAGGTATCTGGTACACTCCCGTAAGCGGTATCTGGCAGACGGTATGGATGGAGCCGGTTGCCGGAAAACATATCGAGAACCTCCGTATCACTCCCGATATTGACCGTAATCTGTTGACAGTGAAGGCTGAATTGAATAGTGCATGTCCTTCCGACTTTGTGGAATTGAATGTGTATGACGGCAATCAACTGGTAGCCACCGGCAAAAGTATCAATGCAGAGCCGGTGGAGGTGTCCATGCCCCGGAATGCCAAGTTGTGGAGTCCGGATTCCCCCTTCCTCTATACGCTGAAAGTGACTCTGAAAAGCGGAGGCAAGGTAGTGGATGAGGTGGACAGCTATGCTGCCATGCGTAAGTACTCCACCCGTCGTGACGCGGATGGCATCGTACGCCTGGAACTAAATAACGAGGCTTTGTTCCAGTTTGGACCGCTGGACCAGGGTTGGTGGCCCGACGGACTGTATACAGCTCCCACAGACGAGGCTTTGCTGTACGATGTACAGAAGACGAAAGATTTCGGTTTCAATATGATTCGCAAGCATATCAAGGTGGAACCGGCACGTTGGTACACACATTGTGACCGTTTGGGTATCATCGTATGGCAGGATATGCCGAGCGGTGACCGTAATCCGGAATGGCAGAACCGCCGCTATTTCGACGGAACAGAACTGAAACGCTCCGCCGAATCCGAAGCCTATTATCACAAGGAATGGAAGGAAATAATGGATTGTCTCTACTCTTATCCGTGTATCGGTACATGGGTACCGTTCAACGAAGCCTGGGGGCAGTTCAAGACGGTAGAGGTGGCCGAATGGACGAAACAATATGACCCGACCCGTCTGGTGAATCCGGCAAGTGGCGGTAACCATTATACTTGCGGTGACATGCTTGACCTTCACAACTATCCCCAACCGGAAATGTATTTGTATGATGCACAGCGCGCTACGGTTTTGGGTGAGTATGGCGGCATTGGTCTTGTCTTGAAAGATCATCTTTGGGAACCGAACCGCAACTGGGGATATGTTCAGTTCAACTCTTCCAAAGAAGTGACTGATGAGTACGTGAAATATGCCGATATGCTGTATCAGATGATAAAAAGAGGTTTCTCGGCAGCCGTCTATACACAGACCACGGATGTGGAGGTGGAAGTGAACGGTCTGATGACTTACGACCGCAAGGTGATAAAGCTGGATGAGAAACGCGTGAAAGAGATAAATACACGTATCTGCAATTCACTTAAGAAATAGGGGCATTTACAATTTACCATTTACAAAGTACAATTTGGCTGCGCTGTCATCTGCATAGTTAAATTGTACTTTGTAAATGGTAAATTGTACATTAAAAATGTTGTTATGAAACGATTGATTATAAAGCTTTTCCTTAGTCTGTGCCTATGGGCGGTATTGCCGGTCTGTGCGCAGGATGCTGTTCATTACTATTTCAGAACGATGGATATCCGGAACGGTCTTTCGCAGAACACCGTGTATCAGATTTTGCAGGATAGGAAAGGCTTTATGTGGTTCGGAACCAAGGACGGTCTGAACCGTTATGACGGATTGTCTTTCCGTGTCTACAAGAAAGAGAACTCCGGTTTAGGCAAGAATTTCATAACCGCGCTCTACGAGGACCGCCGGGGCAATATCTGGATTGGTACCGATGGGGGAGTCTTTATTTACGACCCGGTACTGGATTCCTTTACCGCTTTCGATGAGGCCAGTGATAACGGCAGTATCATCAGGGATTTCGTCACCATGATTGGAAGTGACGAGGACGATAATATCTGGATATCGGTAGAAAACCAGGGGTTGTTCTGCTATAAACCGGATGAAGGGAGGTTGCTGAACCATCTGCACGATTCGGGACTGCCCAATGTAACCCGCTTTTGGCTGAATGGGAATACGTGTTGGCTGGCCTTGTATGCGGATAATCTTTACTATACGAAAGCTGACTTTGAAACTCCTCTGCAGCCTTTCAAGGATGCGGAAGGGAATGAGATTTTCAAGAATGATATTATCAACTGGCAGGTCAGCGGACCCCATAATTGTGTGTATATCGCTTCGCTGAACGGGTTGACAGAGATAAATCAGACTACAGGCAAGACGCGGAAGCTGCTGAACACCTATGTGAGGGCTTTGCAGTTCAAATCTGACAACGAGCTGTGGGTGGGCGCAGAGTCCGGCTTGTATATTTACAATCTGACGAATGACAAGATTACCCATTTGACCGTTCCCGACCAGGATGATTCGTATGCATTGTCGGACAATGCCATTTATTCGCTCTGCTGCGATAAGGAGAACGGCATGTGGATAGGGTCTTATTTCGGTGGAGTGAACTATTGCCCTTATCAGTGGACTTATTTCGAGAAGTTCTATCCGAGAGACAATCTCAGGCATTTCGGCCGTCGTGTACGGGAAATCTGTGAAAGTAATGATGGCACCTTGTGGATAGGTACCGAAGACAAAGGCTTGTTCAATTACAATCCGGAAAACGGAAAGATAGAGCCTTTTGAGCATCCGGCCATTTATCAGAATGTCCACGGCCTTTGCCTGGACGGGGATGATTTGTGGGTAGGTACGTTCTCCGGTGGTCTGAATCGGGTGAATCTTCGGACCAGGCAGGTGAAACATTATGCCAAGGGTGAGAGTGAGAATTCCATGGTCGCCAATGACGCCTTTACCATTTGCAGGACCACTACGGGAGACGTGTGGATAGGCACCACGTCCGGTCTGTTGAAGTACAATCGCTCTACAGATGACTTTACCCGGATTCCTCAGCTGAAGAATATGTTTACTTATAACATTCTGGAGGACTTCAACGGAAATCTGTGGTTTGCTACTTTCTCCAATGGAGTGTTCTGCTACAATGTAAGAAGCCAGCAGTGGAGGAATTATCTGTCTAATGAGAATGATTCGACCTCTCTTCCCTACAATAAGGTAATCAGTATCTACGAAGACAGCAGGAAGCGTCTGTGGTTCATGACGCTGGGTGAGGGCTTCTGCCGCTACAATCCGGAAACGGACAATTTTACCCGTTATGACATGTCGAAAGGATTTCCGAGCAACACTATCTACAAGATGGTCGAGGATAAGCGGGGTAACTTATGGATTACTTCCAATTATGGTCTGGTCTGCTTCAATCCCGATACGGAGAGCAAACATGTCTATACCACGGCAAACGGGCTGCTGAGCAACCAATTTAATTTCCAGTCCGGTTACATTGACAAGAAGGGACGCATCTATTTGGGAAGTATCAACGGATTCATAGCCTTTGACCCGGAAACTTTTGTGGAGAACACTTTTCTCCCTCCCGTAGTGATTACAGATTTTTATCTGTTCAACAAACGGCTTTCGGTGGATAGTCCGGATTCTCCTTTGGAGAAGAGCATCACCTATGCGGATGAGATAGAGCTGGATGCCGACCAGAATTCTTTCTCTTTTCAGGTTGCAGCCTTGAGTTACCAGGCACCCGAAATGAATGGTCTTGAATGTAAGCTGGAAGGCTTTGACCGCGACTGGTATACGGTAGGACGGAATTCCATCATCAACTATTCAAACCTTCCTTATGGAAGCTACACATTGCGTATAAAAGGTTCCAATAGCGATGGCAAGTGGAACGCGACGGAACGTGTGCTCGACATCCATATCCGTCCTCCTTTCTATCTCTCCACTTGGGCGTATGCTGTTTATACGGTATTGGCGTTATGCTCACTGGCTGCCATAATCATCTATTTCAGAAAACGGACTCGGCAGAAGCATCAGCAGGCTATGGACAAGTTTGAGCGGGAAAAGGAACGGGAGTTGTATACTGCGAAGATAGACTTCTTCACGAATGTGGCGCATGAGATACGTACACCGCTTACACTGATAAAGAGTCCGCTCGAGAATGTATTGGCTTCCCGTTCTGTTTCGGATGACATCAGGGATGATTTGGAGACCATGGAACTGAACACCAACCGGCTGCTTGATTTGGTGAACCAGTTGCTGGACTTCCGGAAGACGGAGACGCAAGGCTTCCAATTGAATTTTGTGGAATGTGACGTGTCTGAGCTCTTACAAAAGACGTATAAGCGTTTCAAGCCTTTGGCACGTGAAAGGGGGCTGGCATTGAGTATAGAGACTCCCGAAAGCTTGTATGCTTCGGTTGATAGGGAAGGGCTTACCAAGATTATCAGCAATCTGCTGACCAATGCGATAAAGTATTCGGAGACCTATATACGCATCAGGCTATATTCGGAAGGTGAAAGACTGCTGCTTTCTGTATGCAATGACGGCCTTGTCATTCCGGTAGAGATGCGCGAGGAGATTTTCAAGCCGTTCATCCAGTATAAAACCGGTACCTTGCGCTCTGTGCCCGGCACCGGTATCGGGCTTGCACTTGCCCGTTCATTGGCCGAACTCCATGAGGGTACGTTGTGCATGGAAGATTCGATGGAGAACAACTGTTTCCTGCTGTCACTTCCGCTGAAGCACGAGCAGACGGTGGCTATGGAGCATAAAGAACCGGTAACGGGCGGGGAATCCTCTGAGGAAAGTGGTGCAGGTACTGCCTTGGAACAGCACCGGTATACTCTTTTGGTGGTGGAAGACAGTCTGGAAATGCAGGCATTTGTTGTGAAACAGCTCTCTTCGGAATATCGTGTGCTGACTGCCGTGAATGGGGTGGAAGCTTTGAAGGTGTTGAAGGAACATACTGTAAATCTTGTCATTTCAGACATTATGATGCCCGAGATGGATGGATTGGAGCTGTGCGAGCATCTGAAGTCCGAGCTTGACTATAGCCATATACCGATTATCCTGCTTACGGCGAAGACGACCCTTCAAGCCAAAATAGAGGGAATGAAGCTGGGGGCTGACGTATATATAGAGAAACCTTTCTCCGTGGAATATCTGAAAGTTTGTGTGGCCAATCTGCTGAACAACCGTGAGAAGCTACGGGCTTCTTTTGTCAATTCTCCTTTTGTGCAGACGGGCAGTATGGCAATGACAAAGGCAGATGAATCTTTCCTTAAAACATTGAAGGAAGTGGTGGTTGCCAATATGCAGAATCCGGATTTCTGTCTGGATGATATGGCAAGCTTGCTGAACATGAGCCGGTCGAGCCTGAACCGGAAGATAAAGGGCATATTGGATATGACTCCCAATGACTACATCCGCCTGGAGCGGTTGAAGAAAGCGGCGCAGCTTTTAAAGGAAGGAGAGTGTAAAATCAATGAGGTTTGCTATATGACCGGCTTCAATACTCCTTCCTATTTCACCAAGTGCTTCCAAAAACAATTTGGTATTCTGCCCAAAGACTTCGTGAAATGATAGCATGGAATGCTTGCTAAATATAACAATCCAATCAAATGCCCCTGAGATGTCTCTCAGGGGCATTTTTTGGATTTATAATTGCATAGATTGAAGCGATATTTGCATTAATTTTAGCTTTATGCGGATATATTTGCATCCGAAAGCCAACAATTTATAATACTATGACCCCTATGCCTATGACGTAACAAATCCTAATCAATGTTCTATGATTGGCAGAAGTGACTAATCACTTTCTGCGGTGTATTTAAAAGCGGACGTTAGTTTCCGCATAGTTTTAAAATCTAATTCTATCAAAAATGATCAAGAAAATCTTATTCTTATTCTTTGTTGTATTTGCAGCTACCGCTTATTCACAGGATGTGGCCATAACCGGTACGGTAACAGATACAAATGGTGAGCCTTTGACAGGTGTGAATGTGGTGGTAAAAGGTACTACTACGGGTGCCATTACCGATATTGACGGTAATTTCTCAGTGAGTGGAAAAAAAGGAAGTACACTCGTTTTCTCTTATATCGGTATGCTTAGTCAGGAGGTAGTCTATAAAGGGACTACTATGCGCGTAGTGATGAAGGACGATGCAAAAGCGCTGGAAGAAGTGGTTGTCATCGGTTATCAGACCGTGAAGAAGTCCGACTTGACTGGAGCGGTTGCCGTTGTTGATACCAAGGAAATGAAGAAAAGCGCTGCAGGAACACTGGTCAGCCAGATGCAGGGTTTGGCAACCGGTATTAACGTACGCAGTAGCGGTAGGGCAGGCGAAGATGCCTCTATTGAAATTCGTGGTGTCGGTTCCTTGAGCAATAACTCTCCGCTGTGGGTTATTGACGGTATGATTACAGACCCGGGTGTTGATTTCAATCCTGCGGATGCAGAGTCCATCCAGATTCTGAAGGATGCTTCTGCTGCTGCCATCTACGGTTCGCGTGCTGCCAATGGTGTGATTATCGTTACTACCAAGAAAGGTACGAAAGGTCCCATGAAAGTGAATGTAAGCGTAAAGGAAACATTGGAATGGAGCCCGAAATTTGATTTGATGAATGCGGCAGAATATATCAAGTATAATGATATTGCCTATAATGAAGCTATCAAAGATGGCATTGCCACTGTAAACAGCACTCAGAAACACTCACAGTATGATACCAACTGGCAGGATGAAGTGTTGAAGACTGCATTGGTTCAGGACTACAACGTATCGCTTTCTGGTGGTGGTGATTCCGGTAGTTATTTTGTATCAGCCGGTTACTATAACAATGACGGCGTTTCTTATGGAAATACTTTCGACCGTTATAGCTTCCGTGTCAATACACAAGGTAAAAAGGGCTGGTTCTCTTTTGGTGAAAACTTGGCTTATTCACTCACAAACACAGACCCGAACCAGACAAATACCTACAATGACTTTTTGCGTATGATGCCTACTATTCCTATCTATGATGAGAATAATCCGGGTGGATATGGCTATGGTGATGCAGCCAAGTATAATACGTTCGGGGTAAACCCGATTTCCC
>ERZ779798.385-NODE-385-length-13474-cov-13.793_pt1 | contig 13474 bp, 10 predicted proteins | sample MGYA00433090_ERZ779798 | MGnify/ENA primary metagenome ERZ779798 (study PRJEB29588, sample SAMEA2151468) | human gut metagenome | biome: human gut; feature: human-associated habitat; material: faeces | place: Denmark | collected 2008/2010 ...
TTGTCAGCAGCTCCCTCCGCTCCTCGCGCCCGGCATAGGGGTAGTATTCGTCGTCATCGGGCGACTGGGCCGCAGCCGATCCGGCGAAGAGCACCAAAAGCACGAGAAGCGGCGCGCGGAACATGGCTTGCGGCGCGCGTCAGAGGGTACGGAGCGTCTCCTTGAGCAGGTCCCAGAACTTCGGCACCGTGGCGATCTCGAGGCGCTCGTCGGGCGAGTGGACGCCGCGGAGCGTCGGCCCGAAGGAGACCATCTCGAGGTGGGGGTATTTCTCAAGGAAGAGTCCGCACTCGAGGCCTGCATGGATGGCACGGACCTTCGGCGTGGTGGCGAAGAGGCGCTCGTAGGCCGCAACGGTGACGGCCAGCAGGCGCGACGAGGGATCGGGAGCCCAGCCCGGATAGCCGTCGGAGTGGACGACCTCTGCGCCGGCCAGCGCGAAGACCGACTCGACGGCCTGCATGGCATAGCGCTTGGCGCTCTCGACCGACGAGCGCTGCGAAGTGGTGACCACGATGCGGTCGTCGCCCTCGAACTTCACCGAGGCGAGGTTGGTCGAGGTCTCGACCAGGCCCGGCACGGCGAACGACATGTCGAGCACGCCGTTCGGGACACCGACCAGGGCCAGCACCAGGGCCCGCTGGGCCGATTCGTCGAGCACGGGGGCCGGGGCAGCCTCGTCGAGCGTGATGCGGAAATTCGGCTCGCGGAGGTGGAACTCGGCGCCGAGTTCGGCGGCAAACTCCCCGAACCAGCTGCGGAATGCAGCCTCGCAGGAGGCGGGGATGCCGAAGAGGACCTCGGCTTCGCGCGGGATGGCATTGCGCAGGTTGCCGCCGTCGAAGCGGCTCAGGCGCAGGGCGAAGCGCTGCCAACCCTCCCAGAGCAGGCGGGCGGCCGTCTTGTTCGAATTGACTCGTCCCTTGTCGATGTCGTCGCCCGAGTGTCCGCCCTGCAGGTCGGAGACGCGGACGCGGAAGAAGCGGTGGTCGGCAGGGGCCGCAACGGTCGTATAGCGGAACGTGGCCAGCGTGTCGATGCCGCCGGCGCAGCCGATGAACAGCTCGCCCTCGTCCTCGGAGTCGAGGTTGATCAGGTAGGTGCCCGTGAGCATTCCCTCGCCCAGTCCGAAAGCACCCGTGAGGCCGGTCTCCTCATCGACCGTGAAGAGCGCCTCGAGGGGTCCGTGCTCGACCGACGGGTCGAGCAGCGCGGCCAGCGCGGCGGCCATGCCGATGCCGCAGTCGGCGCCGAGCGTCGTGCCCTCGGCCTTGACCCACTCCCCGTCGATGCGGGTACGGATGGCGTCGTGCTCGAAGTCGAACTCCACGTCGGAGTTCTTCTCGCAGACCATGTCCATGTGCGACTGGAGGATGACCGCCGGACGGTTCTCGAAGCCCGGGGTGGCGGGTTTGCGCATGACGACGTTGCCCGTCGCATCCTTGCGGTATTCGATGCCGTGGCGCTCGGCGAACGCCACCAGGAAGTCGATGATCCGGCCCTCCTTCTTCGAGGGGCGCGGAACCTGCGTGATGGCATCGAACTGTTCCCAGACGATGCGCGGTTCGAGAGAGGTGATGGATGACATAGCAGATTGGTTTTATGGGTTCATGCGATGATGATCGGATTCAGCCGGCGAACCGGCTCGGGCGGGCCAAAAGCCGCACCCGCACAGCCCTTGCGGAAGATGGCCCGGCACCGGAATCCCGACGGATTTCCAGTGCCGGCCGGAAGGGAGGATCAGAGGATGATTTCACCCTCGACCGTACCCTGGTCGCCCCACCCTTCGATCGTTGTCTTGCCGATCTCGACGCGCCCTTCCTTGAGCGTCAGTTCGACATGGAGCTGCATGCCGCCAAGCAGTTCGTCGTGCGAGCCGGCATGGTCGCTCAGCGGAACCCGGCAGGTCCGGTCGTCGAACCGGAGTTCGAACTCCACATCCGAAGTCTTCTGGGGCACGAGCAAGAAGAAGACCGACTTGCCCCGGGCGGAGAAGGAGGCCTTGCGGCCCTCGTCGGTCTTCAACGTACCGTCGAGCAGATCGACCGTGCAGGCCGAACGGGCCGTACATACGGTCTGGACGCTCTCGGTATCGACATCGGAATCATCCGTGAAGGTCACCACCAGACGGTGCATGGCGTGACGGAAGGTCAGATCGACCGGAGCGGTCGTTCCTGCAGGCACGTCGGCCGTGCGGGCCAGCAACAGGTCCTTGTCGGCCTCCGTCTCCAGGTCGAAGGCGAATTGTGCTCCGGAGAGGTCCCGCTTCGGGTAGCAGGCCGCAAAATGCACCTTCTCAGGCGAGGAGGCGAACGTTACATCCTTCCAGTAGAGCTGCGTGACGCCCGTCTCGTAATCGAAATCGAGCAGGCCGTCGGCTCCGTCGGAAACAAGCAGCGAGAAGTGGTCCCCGTCGGCGAACGACCCGCTGCCGTTGCTGTCGAGGGAGGGTGTGCGCATCTCGCTGCGGTCCAGAATCGAGGTACGGATGCCGATCTTTGCGTCGGCAACGGGTTTGTCACCCGACTTCTCGCTGCTGCAGCCGCAGCAGGCCCACATGGCCGCAGCCATGAATGCAAAATATGAAACTTTCATGTTCTTTCACTTTTTTTGGTTATACATTACAGCCGGTTCGACGGATGCTCTCCGCCCGGCCCCGGAAAAGCCGTATTCCATCCGGAACGAAGCATGCATCACAGATGCAGGTACTCCTTCCAATACTCCTGACCCAGCGAAACGGTAAACAGACGGTTGATGGGAAACGTCACGTCCTCCGAACCGATATAGTCATTGCTGTAGTGCGTCGTGGTTGCCGTAGTTCCAGGCAAAGTGACATAAACGATCCGCAGACGGATGCATCCGACATTGTAGGGCCCGTACTGATTGCGGTCGTTGTTATCGGCGATGTAAATATAGGAGACATCACCCTCGTCGTTGAACTCGGCTCCCCACATTGTCACTACATGGCCCGTGCGGACCGCTCCGATGGTCAGCCCCAACCCCTTCTTGTTGGTCAGCGCGTCCTTGATAACCTTGTTGAAATTCTCACGGCTCAAACCGCCCACATTTTGGGAAAGTTTGACCCCTTCGGGGAAGACCTCCTTGAAATAGCCTGCCTTGTTTTTGGGGGTTCTCAAAAGAGGAGCCGAAGGCTCGATACCGTGGATGAACCAGTTCACCCCTGCATCGCCGTAGCCGGCCTCGTCGTAGAACGAATCGATAAAGCATTGGAAAATGTCGCTCTCCTGCGGCTTATCAAGCGGATACGCATAGTCGGGGCCCGTATAGCGATCGCCGTAGAGATCGATATACTCCTTGTTCTGGGCGATCCACCAGTGCATGAGGTTCGAAGCCGTCGCAGCCCAGCACAACATGCCGTCGGGCACTCCGTCCGGATTTGCCGTAGGATTACGCTTGTTGCAATCATACCAGCCGTACTCCGGCTTCCACGGGAGGTAATAGGTCCAATAGAGATCGGGATAGAGCTGCAGCCAATCGCCCTCTTCGGAAGGCGTGATCCCGTAAACCCAGCACTTCTTGCCGGCCCACTCGGAACCGTCGCCCTTCACCGACAGGCGGACGGTTGTCTGCTTGCCCGGAACGAAATCGACCAGTTCCGAGCCGTCGTTCAGCTGCTCCGGAGCCTTGAAGAAAGACTCCTTGCCGTTGGCGGAGATCTTCAGCAGCCCCTCGTCCGCCCGGTAGGGCGAAGCCGGCTGCGGAAAGATGATCGCCTCAAAACTTCCGTCGGCATTGCGGCGGGGTTCGATCCAGCCGAAATCGCCGTCGGATACCCGGGCCTCGCCGCTGAGCAGATCAAGTGTTCCGTCGAGTTTGCTGCGCACAGCAATCCCTGCGCCGTCCGTATTGCCCGAAAGAACCACCGTCACGCGGTGCAGGGCATGAGCAAAGGTGAAATCACCCCGGTATACACCCTCTTCGAGCGTCAGGCGCGAAAACAACAGGTCGGAGGCGGCATGCCCCTCCCCGCTCTGGTCCGATGCGATACGGAACGGGACGCCCTCGGTCTGTCCGGTCGAGAGTTCGCTTCCGCCGGCATACCAGGCCGACAGGTTCAGCCTTCCGCTGCCGAACTCCGACCGTTTGAGAAGAGGCAGCCACTGACCGCCGGTCAGCGTAAGCTGGCGGTAGCTGACATCGGCGCCGTTGTCGATATAGAGACCGATACGGTCGCCCTCGACGAAATCGCCGGAGCCGTCCTGCGCCACATCCGCCCGTGTCGCAACCCGGGAGAAGGTGAGTTGCAGACAGCCGTCGCCGCCCGGTCCGTCGAATTCGGCTTTCTCAGAGGTACAGGCAGAAAATGCCACACAACACACACCGATACAAAACCACATGAAAATCTTCTCCAGATACAGTGATTTTCTTCCCATACTTCAAAAAAGAGTAAAGTTTCAAATCTTCATGAATCAAACGTAAAACGGATGATCCAATCGGTTTTATTTTTGTTTTGTCCGGCACAAAAATAGGAAAAAAGATCGGAATCACCGCTTTCACACGGAGATTCCGATCATGTACTGCGGCCGTTGGGAGGAGTCAGCCGCAGCAAGGCTGTCAGCCACAGTAGAAATAGGTATCGACAAGGGCCTTGATCTTCGACTCGTCGCCACCCAGCTCCTCGCGCAGGTGTGCGTCGCGGAAGGAAGCAAGGCGATCGACCAGTCCGTCGATCAGGCGCGGGGGAAAGACGCCGTAGCGCTCGTAGACGGCACGCTGCTCCGAAAGGCGCCGGGCCGACTCCTCGCACGAGGCCGGGAGCTGGCTCAGGCGCTCGAGCACCTCGCGGTTGCGGTCGTCGAAGATGTTCACATCGACGTAGCGGTCGCGGGCATACTGCACCCCGTTCTCCATCTCGAAGCCGTGGCGCGCAGCAACGGCCAGACCCGCCAGCAGCAGGTAGATGTCGGCCGAGCCGTCGGGGCAGCGGAACTCGACGGTCTGCTTGAGGTTCACGTCCAGCGACGAGGGCTCCTCGTGCGGGTTGGCATCGCAGGCCATGCGGTTGGCGCCGGCACTCCAGCCCAGCGGCACGCGCACGAGCACCGAGCGGTTGCGGTCGCCCCAGCAGATGTTGGTCGGGGCCTCCTGGTGCGGCACAAGGCGGAAATAGGAGGTCGGATTCGTATTGCCGAAGGCCGTGAGCGAAGGAGCGAGCGAAAGGTAGCCCGCGATGGCCTTCAGTGCCGCCTCGGAGAGGCTGCCGTCGGCGTTGGTCATGGCGTTGCGGCCGTCGTGCATCAGGCGCGTGTGGATATGGAGGCCGCTGCCGGCCTTGCCGACGGTGATCTTCGGGGCGAAGGTGACATCGACGCCGTACTCGTAGGCCAGCGTGCGGATGATCCACTTGGCGACGAGCAGCTGGTCAGCCGCAGCCTCGAGGTCGGTAGGCAGGAACTCGATCTCGTTCTGTTCGTACATCAGTCCCTCCTGCGTGAAGTTGCCCACCTCCGAGTGGCCGTACTTGATCTCGCCGCCCGCCTGGGCGATGTACTGCATGGCGCGCATGCGGAACTCGGCCGCCTTGTTGAAGGGCGTGGACTCATGGTAGCCCCGCTGGTCGGCCGCAAGGAAGAGATCCTCCTTCGGGCTGACGACATAGAACTCCAGTTCGCCCATAACGTGGAAATCAAAACCCGTCACGCGGCGCAACTCTTCGTGTGCACGGCGCAGCGCCTGCTCGGGAGCCATGTCGAAGGGCTCGCCGTCCTTGGTGTAGTAGCTGCACAGGATGTCGAGCGAGGGGATTTCGCTGAAGGGGTTGCGGAAGGCCGTGCGGTAGCGCGGCACAACGTAGAGGTCGCTCGAACCCGCCTCGATATAGGGGAAGAGGCTCGAACCGTCCACCCGCTCGCCGCAGGTGAGGATGCTCTCCAGGTAGGCCTCGTCGTTGATGACGAAATTCAGGGTCTTCAGACGCCCGTCCGCCCCCGGGTAACGGAGATTGATCATCTCGATGCCGTTCTCCTTGACATAACGGATCAGATCGGCACGCGTGAAGTCGCAGCACGGCTTTCCGAGAAAGCGTACGAGCGGATTGGGATTCAGATCGGTATTCATATCGTTCTTGAAGTTTTAGGTTCGGTTTTCTTTCAATTCGAAATGCAAAACCTCGATAAAGATACAAAAAATTAATATCCACACAACACCTCGCCGCATTTTTTTTGCATCATTTCCTCTCCGGAAGCCGATTTACGGATTTTTTGCATACCTTTACCGAAAAAAAGGACACGATTTCGCAATGGATTTCAGAATCGGACACGGATACGACGTGCATGCCCTCAGGGAGGGGCTGCGGCTGGTGCTGGGGGGCATCGAGATTCCCCACGAGAAAGGATGTGTCGCCCACTCGGACGGTGACGTGGTGATACATGCCGTATGCGACGCCCTGCTGGGTGCCGCGGCGCTGGGCGATATCGGGCTCCACTTCCCCGACACGTCGGACGATTTCAAGGGCATCGACTCGAAGATCCTGCTGCAGCGGGTGGTCGCCCTGCTCCGCGAGCGGGGTTACGAGGTGGGAAACATCGACTGCACGATCCGCATGCAGCGCCCGAAACTCCGCCCCCACATCGACGCCATGCGCGCAGCGATGGCCGAGGCGATGGGGGTTGCCGTGGACCGCGTATCGGTAAAGGCGACGACCACCGAACGGCTCGGATTCGAAGGCCGTGAGGAGGGGGTGTCGGTATCGGCCGTGGCGCTGATCTTCCGACCCTGACCGGAACGGGGAGTTCCTATATATAAAATATAAAGCCGTCCCGCACAGATGCGGGGCGGCTTTCGTTTCGGGCAAAACCCGCGGGCGGCACCGGACGGGACGTGTGGAGTCGGGAGTGGACGCCCGCCCGAAGCAACGGTCCCGCAGGCGGTCAGTAGAGCTGCGAGATCGTACCGGTGTACTGCACGGGGTTGTACCACGGATTGGTGATCGTCAGGTTGGCGCCGCCCGTGCGGGTGAAGATCTCGAAGGTGAAGGTATAGGTCGAGGCGGTGAACATCGACGAAGAGAAGGTCACCATCCACCCCTCGTGCGTCTGTTCGGCCGTATAGCCCTGGACGCTCGGCAGCGTGTAGTTGAGCACCGTCACATAATAGGGAGCCACATACCCCTTCACGTAGGGCAGGCAGACATCCACCGTACCGTCCCAGACGCCCACGCTGAACTCGGGATTCATAATCTGACGCATCGGGCCGGCCGGCTGGCGCTGCATCGTCTGCGGATTGAACTGGAAATTGCGCGACAGCACGAGCGAGTCCATCGACTTCGTGTAGTTGGCGATGCGCTCAGCACGCCGCTTCTCGCGGACTTCGCGGCGCTCTTCCTTCGGCGAGAGCACCTTCTTCTGCCCGATCACGGAGAGGACGGCCATGCACGACAGCAGCCCCAGCAAGATAATGATTGTTCTTTTCATAGCTCATAAGTTTGTGTACGGCCATGAAAAGCAAATCCGGTGCCCGAATCGCGCTAAAGCCCCATTTGTTTGAGAAATAGGCCCGTATAGCTCTCCGGGCACTGCGCCACGTCGTGCGGCGTGCCCGCCACGAGGATCCGGCCGCCGGCCGCTCCCCCCTCGGGACCGATGTCGATCAGGTGGTCGGCCACCTTGATGACATCGAGGTTGTGCTCGATGACGATCACCGTATTGCCGCGATCGACGAGTTTGTTGAGCACGTCGAGCAGCAGGCGGATGTCCTCGAAGTGGAGGCCCGTCGTCGGTTCGTCGAGAATATAGAGCGTGCGGCCCGTATCGCGTTTCGACAGCTCGGCAGAGAGCTTGATGCGCTGGCTCTCGCCGCCCGAGAGCGTCGAGGAGGGCTGGCCCCCGCCGCCCGAGGGCGGCGTGCAGGGCTGGCCCAGCGTGAGGTAGCCGAGTCCCACCTCCTGGATTGCACGCAGCTTCTGGTGGATCGAGGGGATGTTCTCGAAAAACTCCACGGCCATGTTCACCGTCATGTTGAGCACGTCGTCGATGTTGCGGCCCTTGTAGCGCACCTCGAGCGTCTCGCGGTTGTAGCGGTGGCCGCCGCAGGCCCGGCAGCGGACATAGACGTCCGGAAGGAAGTTCATCTCGATGGTCTGGACGCCGGCGCCGCGGCACTCCTCGCAGCGTCCGCCCTTGACGTTGAACGAAAAGCGGCCCGCCTTGAAACCCCGGATCTGGGCATCGGGGGTCATCTCAAAGAGTTTGCGGATGTCCGAGAAGACGTTGGAATAGGTCGCCGGATTGGAGCGGGGCGAGCGTCCGATGGGCGACTGATCGACAACGACCAGCTTGTCGATGTGCTCGATGCCCTCGACCGAATCGTAGGGCAGCGGCTGGTCGTAGGAGCGGTAGAGCGCCTTCGAAAGGATCGGGCGCAGGGTTTCGTTCACGAGCGTCGATTTGCCCGAGCCGCTGACTCCCGTCACGCAGATGAACTTGCCGAGCGGGAACTCGGCGGTGACCCCCTTGAGGTTGTTGCCCCGGGCCCCGCGGATGACGATCCGCTCGCCCGTGCCCGGGCGCAGCGAGGCGGGAATCTCGATCCGCCGCCGGCCGGTCAGGTAGTCGGCCGTGATGCTGTCGGAGCGGAGGATGTCGTCGAAGCTCCCCGAGGCGACGATACGCCCCCCCTTGCGGCCGGCGCGGGGGCCCACATCGACGATGAAGTCGGCGGCGCGCATCATGTCCTCGTCGTGCTCGACGACGATCACCGAGTTGCCGGCGTCGCGCAGCTCCTCGAGGCTGCGGATCAGCCGCCGGTTGTCGCGCTGGTGAAGGCCGATCGAGGGCTCGTCGAGGATGTAGAGGACATTGACCAGCTTCGAGCCGATCTGCGTGGCCAGGCGGATGCGCTGGCTCTCGCCGCCCGAGAGCGAACGCGACGAGCGGGCGAGCGAAAGGTAGCCCAGCCCCACATCCTGCAGGAAGCGGAGCCGCTCGCGGATCTCCTTGAGGATCTCCTGCGCGATGCGGCGCTCCTTGTCGCTCATCTGCTCCTCGACCGTGGCGATCCACCCGGCGAACTCCGAGATGGAGAGGGCCGAGACCTCGGCGATGTTCCTGCCCGCAACGCGGAACTGGAGCGCCTCCTTCTTCAGGCGCGAGCCGCCGCAGACCGAGCAGGTGCGGTAGACGAGGAACTGGTCGCGCCACTTCTGGCCGCGCTTCGAGTCGTCGTCCTCGGTGCGGCCGATGTACTCGGCGACGCCCTCCCACTGCAGGAACTGGCGGCCGCCCGAGGAGCTGAACTCCGAGAGATCGACCGTCAGCGGCTCCGAGTCGCCGTAGAGCACGGCATTGAGCCCCTCCTCCGAGAAACTCGAGATCGGGTCGTCGAGCGTGAAGTCGTAGCGCCGGCCGAGCATCTCCAGCTCGGCGAAGAGCAGGTTGTTGCGGTATTTGCCCAGGGGTTCGACGGCCCCCTCGCGCAGCGAAAGCTGCGGGTCGGGAACGATCTTCGCCAAGTCGAAGACCGCCTCCTCGCCCAGTCCGTTGCAGTGGGGGCAGGCCCCCTTCGGGGAGTTGAACGAGAAGGTGTGCGGCGCCGGGTCCTCGAAGGCCACGCCCGTCGAGGGGCACATCAGGTGGCGCGAGTAGAAGCGTTGCTGTCCGGTGCCGTAGTCGTAGACGGCCATCGTGCCCTTGCCCTGGCGCATCGACTCCTTGAGCGAGGTCATCAGCCGGTCGCGCGCGTCGGCCGAGACCTGGAGGCGGTCCACCACCAGGTCGATCGTGTGGATCTTGTAGCGGTCGAGGCGCATGCCGGCCGTGATCTCGCGTATCTGGCCGTCGATGCGGGCGTAGATGTAGCCCTTTCTGGCCAGCGACTCGAAGAGCTCCCGGTAGTGGCCCTTGCGGCCCTTGACCACCGGGGCCATGAGCGCGATGCGCCGCCCGTCGAAGCCCCCGAGGATGAGGTCGGCGATCTGGTCGTCGGAGTAGTGGACCATCTCCTCGCCCGTGACGGGCGAATAGGCCCGCGAGGCACGCGCGTAGAGCAGACGCAGGAAATCGTTGATCTCCGTGACGGTGCCCACGGTCGAGCGGGGGTTCTTGTTGGTGGTCTTCTGCTCGATGGCCACCACAGGACTCAACCCCGTGATCTTATCGACGTCGGGGCGCTCCATCGTCCCCACGAACTGCCGCGCGTAGGTCGAGAGCGTCTCCATGTAGCGGCGCTGCCCCTCGGCATAGATCGTGTCGAAGGCCAGCGAGGACTTGCCCGAGCCCGAGAGGCCCGTGATGACCACCAGTTTGCGGCGCGGGATCTCCAGATCGACGTTCTTGAGGTTGTGCACCCGCGCTCCGTATATCTTGATCGTATCTTCCATCGTGTTCGGTCGGCCGCACCGCGAAAGGCGGGGCTTCGGGCCCCGGAGCCTGCGGTGCGAATCAGCGCGTAAAGATACGACTTTCGGCGGGGAAAAACAAGGAGGCGCAATCAGAGAAGCAGGCGGAAGTCATCGGCATCGCGCCAGGCGGGGAATTTCTCGCGGAAAAGGCGCTGCGCCCCGAGGTCGAACGACGAGACGAGCGTCGCGGGATCAGACCCCGCCTCGGCGAGCGCCCGGCCGCGGCAATCGAGCAGCACCGAATCGCCCGAATAGAGCGACACGGGGTCGCGGCCCGTGCGGTTGGCCCCGGCCACGAAGCACTGGTTCTCGATGGCCCGGGCACGCAGCAGCGTACGCCAGACGTCGCGGCGCGATGCGGGCCACGAGGCGCAGCAGAGGATGGCGTCGTAGTCGTCGCGCGAGCGGCTCCAGACCGGAAAGCGGAGGTCGTAGCAGACCAGCAGCAGGAAGCGCACGCCGCGGTAGGTGACCACGACGCGGCGGTCGCCGGGCGTATATTCATCGGCCTCGCCGCCCGGGGCGAAGAGGTGGCGTTTGTCGTAGCGGGCACACTCGCCCGACGGGTAGACGAAGAGCATGCGGTTGAAGAAGCGGCCGTTCTCCGAGACGGCGAGGCTCCCGGCAAGGGCGCATCCGTAACGGCGTGCCCAGCGCTGCAGCGTCGCGGCGATCGGACCGCCGTCCGGTTCGGCCGCCTCCGCGGCCCGGAGCACGAAGCCCGTGGCGAACATCTCGGGCAGCAGCACCAGGTCGGCCCCGGCTCCGGCAACAAGCGGCTCGAGCCGCTCGAGGTTCCGCTCGGGGTTCATCCACTCCATGTCCGTCTGGCAGACGGCGATACGCATTTCCATAGGCTTCGGTTTTTGCCGCTCCGCGCACTTCAGGGCCCACCCCGCACGGCGGAGGTCGGACGGCACGGGCTGCGGCGCGGAGCGACGGCCCGTGCTCCGGGGGAATAAAGTTAGCGGTTTTCGGCCGCACGGCCAAATTCCGCGCCGTTTTTCGGAATCGCACCTCGGCGGGTTTGGATTCGCACGAAATAAAACGTAATTTTGCAGCCCGGAGGGGTTACCCCCGCAAACGACGACGAAAAAGATGATCAAAGCCGGACGCATTCAGACCCTGACCGTCAGCCGGACCTCCGACTACGGACTCTACCTGGCCGACGAGGAGCACAACGAGGTGCTCCTGCCGAACCGTTACACCTCGCTGGCCGACAAGACCGGCGACGCAAAGGAGGTGTTCGTATACCACGACTCGGAGGACCGGCTCGTGGCCACGACCGAACGCCCGCTGCTGCAGGTCGGCGAGGTCGGGGCGCTGCGCGTGGTAGACAAGACCCAGCACGGGGCCTTCCTCGACTGGGGCCTGCACGGCAAGGACCTCTTCCTGCCGAACCGCAACCAGCAGGGAGGCGTGGTGGTCGGGCACCGCTACGTGGTCTATCTCTACGAGGACAACGTCACGGGACGCTGCGTGGCCACGATGAAGCTGCGCGGGTTCATCGACAACGAGGTCATCACGGTGCGGCCCCATCAGCAGGTGCGGATCGTCGTCGCCTCGCAGAGCGAGATCGGATACCGCGTGGTGGTCGAGAACCGCCACTGGGGCATGATATACAACAACCAGCTCTTCCGCCCGGTGGCCGTGGGCGACGCCCTGACGGGATACGTCCGCCGCATCACCGAGGACAACCGCATCGACATCAGCCTCCAGCAGACGGGATATGCGCAGGTGAAGGATTCGGCGCAGGAGCTGCTCCGCATCCTGCGCGAGCACGGCGGAAGGCTGCCGCTCAACGACGACAGCTCGCCCGAGGAGATCGCACGCACGGTACAGATGAGCAAGAAGGTATTCAAGCGCTCGCTGGGCATGCTGCTGCGCAGCGGCGAGGTAACGCTGACGGAGGGCGGAATCGAAACCAACGCAGGCCATGGCGAAGATTAACACCGCGGAACGGGTCTCGGTCGAGGCCTCGGACAACTTCGTCTTCCAGCGTTCGCGGCTGGCCTACTGTGCCGCGGCCGAACGCATCGGCGGCGAGGTGCTCGAAATCGGCACCGGATCGGGGTACGGCATCGAACTCGTCGCACCACACGCCCGGCGGTTCGTTACCATCGACAAGCACCGTCCGCAGGAGGAGCTGCTCGCACGCGGGGACGTCACGTTCCTCGAGGCCGTGGTGCCTCCCCTGCCCTTTCGCGACGCCTCGTTCGACTGGGTGATCTCGTTCCAGGTCATCGAACACATCCGCGACGATAGAGCATTCGTCGCCGAAATACACCGTGTCCTCCGGCCCGGAGGGCGGTTTCTCGTGACGACGCCCAACGCCCCGATGTCGCTGACGCGCAACCCGTGGCACGTGCGCGAATACACGCCCGAGGAGTTGCGCCGGCTGCTGCTCGGTCCGTTCTCCGAGGTCGAGGCGCTCGGGGTCTTCGGCAACGGGAAGGTCATGGACTACTACGAGGAGAACCGACGCTCGGTCGAGCGCATCACGCGCTTCGATCTGCTCGACCTGCAGTACCGTCTGCCCCGCTGGATGCTGCAACTGCCCTACGACCTGCTCAACCGCCTCAACCGCCGCAGGCTGCTCCGGCAGAATACCGACCTCACGACCTCGATCCGCATGGACGACTACCGCATCGGCCCGGTCGGCGAAGAGTGCTTCGACCTGTTCTACACGGCCGTGAAGTGACCGAGGCGGAGTTTCGGTTCGCAAGCACGCAAAAGTTTCGCACAACACATTGATAATCAACGGACACACATCCTTCACGGGATGTTTTTCCGTTTTTCCTTTGTTTTTCTGTTTTTTTTTATACTTTTGCACATCGGTCCTGTTGGGGCAAAGCAGGACACAAACCACGGAACAAGCTGATTTTTCAGAACTTAAAAACTTTAGACCATGTACTGGACACTTGAACTGGCATCAAAACTCGAAGATGCACCCTGGCCCGCAACGAAAGAGGAGTTGATCGACTACGCCGTGCGGTCCGGTGCTCCGCTCGAAGTGCTTGAAAACCTGCAGGAGATAGAAGACGAAGGCGATATCTACGAATCGATCGAGGACATTTGGCCCGACTACCCCTCAAAGGACGATTTCTTCTTCAACGA